>ERZ1740060.12-NODE-12-length-270283-cov-13.350619_pt1 | contig 270283 bp, 238 predicted proteins | sample MGYA00581743_ERZ1740060 | MGnify/ENA primary metagenome ERZ1740060 (study PRJEB43018, sample SAMN04849235) | marine metagenome | isolation source: floating plastic debris | place: Pacific Ocean | collected 2008-08-27 | study: EMG produced TPA metagenomics...
TTCATTGACCAAAAAGATGAACTTGCCCAAAGAACTTAATAAGGCAGGGAAACAATAAACCTTTTAAATTACCGGGTGAATATGTAACAAAAAGTCCAATAGGCCAACTTATCAATGTTGTCCTATTTGGGCCATCAAATAGCAATCAAAAAAACGAAAATCATGAAATATATAGTAAAAAGCTTTTTCTTATCCGGGGCCATTCTTTTGGCTGCCTGTTCTTCCCAACAAAGCCTTCAAGAGTATTACGTGGATAATTCGGAAAACCCCAATTTCATCGCGATTGACGTTCCGGCGAGTATCCTTAAACTAAGAGAAGAAAGTCTTTCAGCTTCCCAAAAAGAAGCGGTGGAATCCTTGCGGAAATTCAATATGCTCGCCTTTAAGAAAACCGCAGACAATGTCACGGAATATCGTGCGGAAAAAGCGAAGGTCAAAGAAATCCTAAAAGATGAGGAGTTTGTGGAACTCATGAAAATAAACTCGCAATACGGCAAAGGGGTTATCAAATATATAGGTGAAGAAGATGCGATAGACGAGGTTATTATTTATGGGGATAGCAAGGATATGGGGTTTGCGCTGGTACGCGTTTTAGGAAAAAACATGAACCCGGCCCAAATCGTCCAACTGATGCAAGTCCTTCAAAAATCAGATTATGATGGAGCAGCCTTAGGGGAAATTGGAAAGTTTTTAAAAGGATAGCTGGTAAACCAACATCCCATCAAAACGCACTGCACGCAGTGCGTTTTTCTTTTTAATCCAAGTTGGGACCTAGATTTCTGTGACCTTCTTTTTAAATTAGTGTCTCATTGGTAAACACTAACTAAAAACCCAAATATCATGGAAAAAGCACAAGAGTGGGTCAATATCGGAATCGATTTGGCAAAAGAATACGGACTCAAACTGATAGCTGCGATCCTGATTTATATCATTGGCTCGTGGATAATTAAAAAAATTATCGGGGCTACTGGTAAAGTCATGGCAAAGAGCAAGTATGATGAATCCCTTCAGAAATTTTTGCTCAATCTCGTTTCTTGGGCGCTCAAAGTGTTCCTGATCATTATTGTGATTTCCCAACTTGGTGTGGATGTGACCACTTTTGCGGCCGTGATTGCAGCAGCAGGTCTTGCAGTTGGTCTTGCCCTGCAGGGTTCATTGTCCAATTTTGCGGGTGGGGTGCTACTGATGATTTTTAAGCCCTATCGCATTGGCGACTTGATTGAAGCCCAAGGTGTACTTGGAGTGGTAAAGGAAATTGAAATTTTCACCACCAAACTAACCACCCCGGAAAATAAGCTCGCCATCGTTCCCAATGGTGCCATGGCCAATGGCAATATCGTGAACTACACCGCAGAAGGAAAAATTCGGGTGGATACCGTAATTGGAGTGGCCTATGAAGAAGATATTAAACAAACCAAAGAGGTTTTGCTAGGGGTCCTCACTTCTAATTCCCAAGTTTTACAGGACCCGGCCCCTTCAGTGAATGTGTTGGAGCTCGCCGACAGTTCCGTCAACTTTGCAGTACGCCCCTATTGCAGACCCGAAGACTACTGGGATGTCTATTTTGCCACCTATGAGGGATGTAAACTTGCTTTGGATGAAGCCGGAATCGAGATACCATATCCGCACGAGGTAGAAGTGCAAAAGGTGGTGAAATAAGTTTGAAAAGCCCCAACGAAATCAAACCCCGGTATAGTTTTCCGGGGTTATTTTCCTGAGCTCCTTTTTGACTTCATCGGATACATCAAGGGTTTCAATAAAATGAGCCATGGTCTTTTGGGTGATTTTCTCATTAGTCCGTGTCAATCCCTTTAAAGCTTCATACGGGTTTGGATAACCTTCCCGGCGTAAAATCGTTTGTACCGCCTCGGCTATTACCGCCCAGTTGTTCTGCAAATCTTCTTGAATCTTCTCCGTGTTCAGCACAAGTTTGCCCATTCCTTTAAGCGTAGATTGAAATCCTATCAAAGTATGTGCTAAAGGCACCCCAATATTTCTTAAAACCGTACTGTCCGTTAAATCACGCTGCAAACGGGAGATGGGCAGTTTTGCGGCAAGATGTTCAAAAATGGCATTGGCCAGTCCTAAATTCCCTTCGGAGTTTTCAAAATCAATGGGATTTACCTTGTGTGGCATTGCGGACGATCCAATTTCTCCTTTTTTGATTTTCTGTTTAAAATAATCCATTGAAATATAGGTCCAGATATCGCGGTTCAGGTCTATTAAAATAGTATTGATGCGTTTTAGCCCATCAAACAAAGCGGCCATGTGGTCGTAATGCTCAATTTGTGTGGTGGGGAAAGAATGGTGCAGTCCCAACTTCTCTTGCACGAACTGGGTTCCAAAAGCTTTCCAGTCAACTTCAGGATAGGCCACTGTGTGCGCGTTGAAATTTCCAGTTGCCCCTCCAAACTTGGCAGCGCTAGGGACATCATTCAACAAATTGAACTGTTCTTTCAACCGCTCAACGAAAACAGCGATTTCTTTCCCCAAGCGGGTAGGAGAGGCGGGCTGTCCATGGGTTCTGGCCAGCATGGGAATGTCCTTCCAGCTTTCCGCTGTCTGTTCCAAACTTTGGAAAACTTCCAAATAGAGTGGAACATACACTGTGTTCATCGCCTCTTTTATGGAAAGGGGGATTGCCGTGTTGTTAATGTCCTGCGAGGTAAGACCAAAGTGGATGAACTCCTTGTATTTTTCCAATTTCAGGGCATCGAATTTTTGCTTAATGAAATATTCCACAGCTTTGACGTCGTGGTTCGTGGTCTTTTCAATCTCTTTGATATGAAGGGCATCCTCTGCATTGAACGCTACATAAATGTTCCTTAAATCCTTAAATCTATCTGCATCAAAATCTGCTAATTGCAATAGGGGAATCTCACAAAGGGCGATGAAGTATTCAATTTCAACATGTATACGGTATTTCACCAAGGCCTTTTCCGAAAAAAAATCTTGAAGGGCTTTAGTTTTATTGTGATAGCGGCCATCTACCGGAGAAATAGCGTTCAGCGAGGACAAGGACATTTGGCTTTGGTTTAAAGGGGCAAATATACTTAAACTTGGATAGTTTAGTGACCTAGGGCCACGAGCTTATCCAGGGTTTTTTTCGCTCGGTTCCTATATCCAGGTGTACCTTCACCAATTGTTTCTTCTAAAACGAGCTTCAACTCAGGATGGACCCATGTAAAATGCATTCCCAGATAAAACAAACTGGTCATGGAAAACACTTTCGCTGCAATTTTATGGGGGCCGATAAGCCAATCAAAACAGGCATTTAGGATACGTTCCAACTGAACATGGGAGATAGTATCTATAAACAAGTTATCTTTCTTTTTGAAACAGGTCTTGGTGACCATTTGACAAACATGAGCCATGGGGCGTATGCAAGACTCTGATTTCAAAAAAGCCAATCCTTGGGTAAATAGCTCAAGATGGGGCAAAAGATATACCAGTTTTTTTCGCATCAAATGGTCAAAAACCCAACTTGAATGGAACATATTGATTTTATCTTGTTCAAAAACATCCCGTATTAGAAAACCGGTCAATTCAGGATGGTTTTCCAGCTCGTCCACCAATAGGTTTATGTTTTTTTTTGAAAGTCTTGCCGAATTTAATTTTTTATATAAAAGTAGCTCTGTCACAGGTAGTACACTTTGGGTATCCTTCACCCTTTTAACAAAATCAGTTTTCAGTACAATCGGGATTACGATACTATTTCAATCAGCTTGGCCACTAAACCAGGAACCCCATTTACGGCAGTCGCTGAAATTATAGTCAAATGACCAAAATCTGAGGCTTGTATGTTGGGTTTTGGGTCTATAAAATAGATAGGAGTACCCCTTTTTGCGTAGTGAACCAAACTCGCTGCGGGATATACTTGCATTGAGGTACCTATTATTATCAATATATCCGCTTCCTGCGTTAGCTGGGCGGCTGTCTCCAGTAAAGGCACCATTTCGCCAAACCATACAATATGGGGTCGTAGTTGATGCCCATTTTTATCCAAATCTCCCAAAACCAAGTCATTTTTCCAGTCTAGAACCAGGGTTTCATCCAAAGTACTTCTTACTTTGAACAGTTCACCGTGCAGGTGGACAACATGTGAACTGCCGGCCTGTTCATGTAAATTGTCCACATTCTGGGTAACAATGCTCACGTCGTAGTGGGTTTCCAAATCGACCAATGCCTTGTGTCCCGTATTTGGGGAAACTTCAAGCAGTTGACGTCTTCTTTGGTTGTAGAATTCAAGGACCAATTCCGGATTCCGTGCAAAACCCTGGGGTGATGCCACCTCCATCACATCATGACCTTCCCATAGTCCATTGGAATCCCTAAAGGTCTTTAAACCACTTTCAGCACTCATTCCGGCTCCGGTCAAAACGACTATTTTTTGTTTCTCTTTCATATAGTATTAAAAGTAACAAATTCAATTTTTGCTAACTTGTTCTTTATGCTTGAAAATGATTTATTGGTTTATTTGGAGGGTTTTCTTACTGTGGAAAGGAAGCGTCGTTTTTTAGAAGTGCTTGCCCAACGTACGCGATTTTTGACCGTGGCCATTGAAGATGTATTCCAATTACATAATACCAGCGCGGTAATACGGAGTTGCGACGCCTTTGGTATTCAGGATGTGCATGTGGTGGAGGACCGCTTTGGAAAGCGATTGGATAAGAATATTGCTATGGGAGCAGAACAATGGGTAGATGTATATCGGCATGAGACAACGGTAAAATGTATTGACCATCTGAAAAGCCGAGGATACCGAATCATTGCAACAACACCCCATACAAACTCTGATTCCTTGCAGAATTTCAGTCCAAAATTAAGAACGGCGCTCTTTTTTGGTACAGAACGGGAAGGATTGAGCGAAGAAGTGTTGCAGAAAGCAGATGGTTTTCTCCGTATCCCCATGGTTGGCTTTTCCGAAAGTTTGAATATATCGGTTGCGGCGGCAATTATTCTTGAAACACTTTCAAAACGCTTAAGGACCTCAAGTTTGGATTGGCGACTAACGCCAGTTGAAATTTTGGAAAAACGCCTGGATTGGACCAAAAAATCAATCAAAGATGTGGAAGGTATTATCCGCAGATACTCCCCAGATTGAAGTTTTTTGTATTTTAGGGCATAACCAATTCAAAAACAAATGACTATAGTACTTTACATTTTAGGGGGCCTTGTATTGCTTATTCTTTTTTTGGCCATTATTGCCCCAAAGAGTTACAGTGTTTCCCGGACCATTGAAATTGCCAAACCCAAAACGGAGGTTTTTGAGAATCTTAAATTTTTAAAAAATCATGATGCCTGGTCGCCTTGGAACAAAAGGGACCCGAACATGGAAAAGAAATTCACCGGTACAGATGGCGAAGTTGGCGCTACCAGCTATTGGAACGGCAATAAAGATGTGGGTGAAGGAGAACAAGAAATCACTAAAATTGTGGATGGAGAACGAATTGAATCAGAACTTCGCTTTTTAAAGCCTTGGAAATCCACTTCGGATGCTTATTTGACCACAGAGTCCATTGGCGCTGACACAACTAAGGTGACTTGGGGATTTTCGGGAAAGAATACGTTTCCCAACAGTATTTTCATGCTTTTTATGAACATGGACAAAGCGGTAGGTGGTGATTTTGAGGAAGGATTGGCTTCTTTAAAATCGATATTGGAAGGCTAGACGCTACACAGCGTGTGAAATGAAACAAAAAACTAGGATAGGCTGATACCTTTTTCTCTATTCTTTCAGCTCCAGTAAAACGATATCGTTGTCATTTTCCAAAGTGACCCGTCCTTTGGCGACTTGGACCTCGGTTTTGGAATAGGTATCGTATAAAGTGGTGCCGTCCCCAAAAAATCCTTTGACGTACAGGGATTTTTTGCCTTTCGGTAAATCTAACCCTATGACCACCTTATCCTTGTAATCTCCACTGCTGTAACTTCTTGAGAAAACGTAGGGCGATTTGGAAAGCCTTTTGTGTTTTCCAGCCCCAATGGCTGGGTGATCTCTTCGAAATTGCCCCAGTTTTTGCCAGTGCTCATGCACCTTTTGAATTTGTGGTAGACTATCCAAATCTTGCCAATTCATGAATGAACGAAGTGTGGCGTCTCCCTCCGTACCCTCAATTGTTAGACTTCGAGAAGTTTCGTCACCGTAGTAAACCTGTGAAGCACCGGGGGTCAACAGCAACATATTGGCTGCACGAACGGGCATTTTCCGTTCGCGGTCAAAGGGATTACCATCATCATGGGAGGTGAGGTAATTCAATACACTCTTTCCTTTGAGTTTGGTATTCAACAATTTGCTATACTTTTTGAAGACCGTTTCATAACTGTTTTGGGCATCATTTTTTAAGTCAAAATTTATAAGACTCTTAAATCCATAATTAAAAAAGTCCACTTTCTTATCTCCAAAATCAAATTCGCGTCCACCGGAGATACCATAATTGTAGACTTCACCTACCATGTAAAATGAGTTATTGTCCAATATTTGGTCAGGATGCTTTTTCTTCCAGGTTTCAAAGGCATGGTTGGCCTCTTTATGTAAATCGGTCCATGCATTTTCATTGACGTGCTTTACCGTATCCACCCGAAAACCATCCACACCAAAGTCGTTGATGTAGTCCGTAAGCCATTTGATGATGTAAAATCGCGGTGCCCTGGGATAGCCGGTGCGTTCAAAAAATAGTTGGAGCTCATCCAATTCTTGGCTCAACCTGCCCTCTTCTTTCCATTTGGCGAGCAGGGCATCGGGAAGCTCAACGGGTTCATCAGATTCGGTTAGGATATCCGGTAAATTGTTCACGAGGGTACAGGCCGTTGTGTTTTCATAGGTGGTAAATTCACATATTGGGTCTGTTCTTACCCATTCTGATGGCCATACCGGGTCTTTTTCCGTAACGGGCCCTGTGTGGTTCAGCACGACATCCAAAAGGATTCGTATTCCTTTGGAATGCGCGGTTTTCACCAGTTTTTCCAAATCTTTCCTGGTTCCGAAATTTGGGTCAATGGTCGTCCAATCCTTGGTCCAATAACCATGATAGCCGTAGGTGTTTCCGGTACCTTCATCGGTTGCACCATGGATTTGCTCAACAATAGGGGTGAACCAAATGGCGTTGATACCCAACTCAGTGAAATACCCTTCTTCAATTTTTTGTGTTATCCCTTGGAGATCCCCACCTTCAAAACCTCGAAGTACTGCGGTATCCTCAGTTCTTTTAAAGTTTACATCATTCCCAGGATCACCATTATTGAATCTGTCCGTTAGAAGAAAATACACGTTGGCGCCTTCCCAGACAAATGGAACTTCTTTCTTTGGGGTCACATCTTCAACTATCAAATTCTGTTTTGGAGGAGCCTTTTTCGCTTTCTTGCAACTAGAGATAAAGGATAGTAACGACATAACGATAAGTAGTTTTCTCATTCGTTGGGATTTTGCCTAAAACTATAAAATGAAAGGCAAAATTTAAAATTTATTTAAGAGACCTAGAAGGGTGCGTCCGAAACTTTAAACGCGCTTATTTACGGTTAAGAACCTTGTATTCTTCATAGCAACTGGAAATAGCATCCAAAATCTGAAGATCGTTGGCCGTCGCGATAAATGACTTGGAATAATTGCAATTCCCCAAAATATCATCAATATCCATCTTTTCCAACTGAAGAAGTTCGGTAAGGGTCTCCCTATCAAATTTAGAGGCAAGTAAATTGCGAATGTCCTCGTCCTCTTTAATTTGCCTGAGTTTTCGAAGTTGTTTTGGTTTCTTCCCAAATAAATTGCGAAGCAGGTCGGCTGGATTTAAAATAGCTCCCAAAACTTTGGTCACAGCACTTGGATTTTTGTTTCCAGCTTCGTAGCTGGTCGGCAGACCGGATATACTGTATTGGTACGCGTTGTTGATGGGAAGGTTTTTTACATCAATTTCCAGATAGCCCGTTAGCTGATATGGTCTCACTATCACTTCTTCCAATGCGTAGGCCAGTTCGGTCAACGCGATTTCAGTATCCTCAAATTTGAACATATCGTTGGTGACCCTTACTTTTTGGGACTTAAAACCAAGAAAGGAAAAATACAATGTATCATTGACCGCTGCGGGAATAGTAAACTTTCCTTCGGGATTGGTTATGGTCCCCACCACTTTGTTCAGATTGATGACATGCACACTTTCCATGGGAAAACTACTTTGGGCATTGACAACCTTGGCGGATATCTCTCCTTCCATTGGAACATCATTCTCGTTTTGCGCAAAACTCAAAAAAGAAAATAGGAAAAACGGTAAAAGTAGAATTCTATTCATGCAGCAAAACTAGCCTCAAAAATACTAAACAAAGAAAAAATTATCGTTGGAAGGGTTCTTTTAATATAGAATTAACTAATAAAACCCGGGTCTTTTCCTACCTCCGCGTCTTCCTTTGCCACTTTTTCCGCCCCTTCGAAAAGATGCACCATCTCCACCTTTGCGATGTCCTTGTTTTCTGTCCCGTCGTTTCCCACCTTTTCCGGAGCTCCCTGGTTTTGTAGATACTTCTACATTGATGAAACGTCCCTTTACCTTAAATTCGGTAAAGGTTTGGAGGATAAAATCCGTTAAAGAGGCATCGGAATTGAAAAAAGAAAAACTTCCCTTTGTGTCCACGTTGAAGATGTCATCCTTTTCCAAATTCAGCGTATCCCTTAAAAAGTCCTTTAAACTCATCCAATCGTACCCATCGCGCTCACCAATATTGATAAAATAACGGACAGCGCCATTTTTCGTATCCCTTCGGGTCGATTTCTCCTTATTTTTTTCTGAAGAGGTGTTCAGGTCCTTGGTCTTGCTATAGTAGTTGTAGAAACGGGTGAACTCAACCGATACTATTTTCTTTATCAGTTCTTCCCTGTCGATGCCTTCAAGAACATCGTTGATGGCCGGAAGGTAGTTATCGATTTCGGTATTGATTTCCGTTTCTTTGATCCGGTTGGCCAAATGGTACAATTGTATTTCGCAAATCTCAATACCTGTTGGAATTCTTTTTGCGATAAAATCTTGTTTTATCTTCTTCTCTATCGCTTTTATCTTCCGCTGCTCAGAGCGCGTGATTATTACCATGGAAATACCTGATTTCCCCGCTCTGCCCGTTCTACCGCTTCGGTGGGTATAGGTTTCTATTTCATCAGGAAGTTGATAGTTGATGACATGGGTAATATCATCTACATCAATGCCCCGTGCCGCAACATCTGTGGCCACCAAAAGTTGAACTTGCTTTTTTCGAAAGGCATTCATGACCAAATCCCGCTGGTTTTGGCTCAGGTCGCCGTGTAGGGCACCCGCGTTGTACCCGTCTTCGATGAGATGCTCTGCAACTCGTTGCGTATCTCTTTTGGTCCTACAGAAAATAACGGAGAAAATACCCGGATTGGCATCCGCCAAACGCTTCAAGGCCGCATATCTATCCCTGCCTCCCACCGTGTAATATTCATGCTGCACCGTTGACGCTCCAGCATTTTTGGTTCCAACGGTAATCTCTTTGGGCTTGTGCATGAACTTTTTGGCAATGGAGGCCACTTCTTTCGGCATGGTCGCAGAAAAAAGCCAAGTAAACTTTTCCTGTGGTGTGTTGGACAAAATATCCTTGATGTCTTCATAAAAGCCCATGTTGAGCATTTCATCGGCCTCATCCAAAACGCAGTAGTCAATTTTGGAAATATCGACCATGCCGCGACCGATCATATCTTTCATCCGACCAGGTGTGGCCACCACAAGCTGCGCTCCTCGTTTAATTTGTCGGGCTTGGTCGGTAATACTGGCGCCACCATAAATAGCTACAGTATGTAGGCCGGGGACATATTTAGAGTACAATTTGAGCTCGTTGGTAATCTGCAAGCACAACTCACGTGTTGGGGAAAGAATGAGCCCCTGTGTAGTTCTGCTCTCCGCATGTATCTTCTGAATCATGGGAAAACCGAAGGCGGCCGTTTTGCCCGTACCTGTCTGTGCCAGGGCGACTAAATCCGTCTCTTCTTGCAATAAAAGGGGAATTGCTTTTTCCTGGACCTCAGAGGGGGATTCGAATCCCATATCCTGAATGGCATCCAATAGGGGTTTATCCAGCCCCAAAACTTCAAATGCTGACATATCGCATGTTATTTAAAAATCGCAAATATGATGTGTTGCCCGGGCGATTTTTAAATACCTCTACGAAGCCCTCGCAACACCTTGCCCATACCGGCGGCGTTAATGAGCGGCAAAGGTAATTGAATTAATGGTCCTGAAAATTAAAATGATGGGTTTTTTAAAAAGGATATCAATTTTTGAATAGCCTCGCTGCGATGGCTGATCTGGTTTTTGATGGCAGGGGATAACTGGCCGAAGGTCTCCGCATACCCATCAGGTTTAAAAATGGGGTCGTACCCAAATCCGCCAGAACCCATTTTCTCCGTTGTGATTTCCCCATGGACCGAACCTTCGAAAACAAAGGAAGACCCTTTGAAATTAAGGTGAACAAGGGTTTTAAATTGCGCTTTTCTTCTAGAAATGTCCTCTAATAAGTGCAATACTTTATCCATATTGTCCGCTGCGTTCTTTTGTGGCCCGGCATAGCGCGCAGAATATACGCCAGGTGCTCCATCCAATGCATCGATATGCAATCCCGTATCATCAGAAAAACAATCGAATCCATACGTTGCAGTTACAAAATCTGCTTTTAACTTGGCATTTTCCTCCAAGGTATCCCCAGTTTCTGGAATTTCATCTGTACAACCAATATCATAAAGCGACAATAAGCGGAAAGGTGCAGGAAGCATCTGTTGTACTTCCTCTATCTTTTTTGGGTTATGTGTGGCAAAAACCAGTTTCATTGGAATGAAGGTTTAAAACCCGGTAAAAGTAGTATTTTCGACTTATGGTAATTGAGCGATGCGTATAAAAATCATTCCTCCTCTGGTCATGCTCCTGTTTGGGGGCGTGATGTATTTAGTGACAAAAATCCTCCCTTTTGGACAATTTGATTTTTTTGGAAGAAAAGAGCTGGCAGCCTTTTTGTTGGGGCTTGCTATTTTGATGATGTTCCTCGCGCTCTTCCAATTCAAAAGAATAAAGACCACCACGAATCCCATTGATTTGACCAAGACCAGTGCTTTGGTAGTTCAAGGTATTTTTAAATATTCCAGAAATCCGATGTATCTGGCCATGTTGCTGGTTCTTCTTGCACTTGGACTACGTTTGGGCAATGCGTTCAACATTCTCGTGGCATCCGGCTTTGTGTATTATATGAACCATTTTCAGATTAAATTTGAGGAACAAGCACTGGAAAAACAGTTTGGGAAGCAGTACCGTGTCTACAAGAAAAATACCCGTCGTTGGTTCTAGTCTTAAAAACCACTTTAAGTTTTACCGATGTGTCAGGAATTCAAATTTTCTGAATATTTGATTCTTTTCTTTGAAAAATCAACAATCAAATCCAGATTTTGTTCTTTATCAAAATGCAAAACGAATTAAAGTTTAATTTTGGGCTTTTAATTAGTGGGATTCATGGTAGAAGCGGCACGTAAATATGTTTTTGATTTTGACAGCACCCTGACCCGGGTGGAAGCTCTTGATGTTTTGGCAGAAATAACGCTTCAGGGGAAATCCAATAAAGAAGAGATTATCAACGAGATACAGGCTATCACCAATCTGGGAATTGATGGCGATATTTCGTTTACAGAGTCTTTGGAGCGACGTATCCAACTATTGTGTGCCCATAGAGATCACCTGGAAGGTTTGGTGGATGAACTTCGTCAGAAAATATCAAAATCAATAGCCTCCAACAAGGAGTTTTTTGAAAAATACTCTCAAGACATTTATGTTATTTCTTGCGGTTTCAAAGAATTTATAGACCCTATTGTAGAGGAATATAACATTCCCACAGAGCGGGTTTTCGCCAATACTTTTCGCTTTAATGCCGAAGGAGAGATCATCGGATTTGATGAGACCAATGTCTTGGCTTCCCACAATGGTAAAATAGAATGTTTGAAACGCCTGGATTTGGATGGAGAGGTTCAGGTGATTGGCGATGGATATAGTGATTATGTAATGCGTGAAGCCGGTCTGGCCCACAAATTCTTTGCGTATACCGAAAATGTGCACCGCGAGAAGGCAGCGGACCACGCGGACCACATAGCTCCCAATTTGGATGAGTTCCTTTTTGTTAACGATTTACCGCGCAATATATCGTATCCAAAGAACCGGATAAAAATCCTCTTGTTGGAAAATGTGCACCCTGATGCTTTTGAAAATCTTTCCGAAGAAGGTTTTTCCGTAGCGTTGGTAAAACATAGTTTGCCAGAGGAAGAACTCATTGAAAGGATAAAAGGGGTCCATGTGCTGGGCATCCGCTCCAAGACACAAGTGACCCAGAAGGTATTGGATGCCGCCAATAAACTTTTGGTGGTCGGAGCCTTCTGTATTGGTACCACCCAGATTGACTTGGAGCACGCCAAGAAAAGAGGAGTGGTGGTCTTCAATGCCCCTTACAGCAATACGCGTTCCGTTGTGGAACTGGCCATGGGACAGATTATCATGCTCATGCGAAGTGTTTTCACCCGAAGTACGGAAATCCACATGGGCCAATGGAACAAGACCGCGGTCAATTCTCAAGAAGTACGGGGTAAAAACCTGGGTATCGTGGGCTATGGCAATATCGGTAAGCAGTTGTCGGTTCTGGCCGAAGCTATGGGAATGCGGGTTTACTACTATGATGTAGCGGACCAACTGGCGTTGGGAAATGCGATAAAGTGTAGCAGGCTAGAGCAATTGTTGACCGTTTCGGATGTGGTTACTTTACATGTGGACGATACTAAGGCCAATAGAAATTTTATAGGAGAACGGGAAATCAACCAAATGCGCGATGGGGCTTATCTTATCAATTTATCCCGTGGCTTTGTCGTGGATATCGATGCCTTGGCAGCCGCACTCCATAAAGGAAAGCTGAACGGGGCAGCAGTGGACGTATATCCTCAAGAGCCCAGGAGCAATGGGAGTTTTGAAACTCCTTTACAAGGGCTGCCCAATGTGATTTTGACCCCTCATGTTGGGGGCAGCACGGAAGAGGCCCAGAGAGATATTGCAGATTTTGTACCCAATAAGATTATGGATTATATCAATTCAGGGAACACGGTGGATGCCGTCAATTTCCCTAACATTCGATTGCCCAAGCAGAACAATGCACATCGTTTTTTACATATTCATCAGAACGTTCCCGGTATCATGGCAAAAATCAACGAGGTTCTGGCAAACTACCAAATGAATATCACGGGACAGTATTTATCCACGGACAATCAAGTGGGCTATGTAATCACGGACTTGGACAAAGAATATAATAAGGAAGTGGTCAAGGCCCTTAAAAATGTGGACAACACTATTAAATTTAGAGTGCTCTATTAAGAGTTTTCTTCAAGTGCTTTTCTAAAAGGAAGTTTCACCTCCTGAAATAATACGTTCACAACATTTCTGATACTTTGATAGCTTTTTGAACTAATTTGTAGGCAAATTCTTATAAAAAAGTAAATGAAGATTGGTGGACTGAAGCTCTTCAAAAAAGGATTTCGCGCATATTACCTACTTGTGGTTTCCATTGTGCTATTGACCATAATCATACAGAGTCTTACCCAATATACCTTAAAAGAACAAAGGAGTACGGCGCTGGTGGTCAATCTTGCTGGTCGGCAGCGGATGCTCAGCCAGAGACTGCTGAACGAACTCTACTCCTGTCGGTTTCACAATTGTGACTACGCCGAGATGAAGCTCACGTTGACGAAACTCTACCAAATGAACGATATTTTGCAAGAAGGCAACGTTGGATTAAAAATCGCCCCTTTGGATGATGCCGATATCCTAAGGGAATTTGATAAATTGGAACCGCATCTGGAATGGTTGTACCGGGAACTTAGTGACTTCGAAAAATTTGATACCATTAATTTCAACGATGTACGTTACAGGGTAGATCGTTTTTTGACCATTATGGATGGGATTGTAAACATGTTCCAAAAGAAATCGGAAAAGGATATAAAGACCATGATGATCATTGAATTGGAGTTGGCCATTTTTTCCATTTTCATCATCATTTTTGAATTCTTTTTTATCGTCAACCCGATCATCAACCGTATTTTGGCCCAAAAGAAAAAGCTTTCAGAAATTGCCTGGCACCAATCCCATGTCTTTGCATCCCACATGAAGAATATTTCGGACCTTCAATACGTGCTCAAGGTTGAAAAGAACCAGGAACGACAGAAGGAAATATATGGTTTTATTTCCGAAGAACTGGACCACTTGAAAGCAGTATCAAAAAACATGGTGAATTCTTTGGAAAAGACCACGAAGCAGGAAAAACCACACCATTTTGTAATCCGAAAAGTGGAAAATCTACTCGAAAAATACAAACCAACTTCCAAAGAAACGGCAACTATCGATGATGGTACGGCTCATTCCGTAAAATTGTGAACGCCCGATAAAGCTGTTCCAAGGCAAACAAGCGCACCATTTGATGGGAAAATGTCATCGTAGAAAGACTTATTTTTTCTTGACTACGTTCATAAACGGCCCTACTGAAACCATAAGGTCCGCCAATTACAAAAACTAGTTTTTTGGTACTATTGTTCATTTTCTTTTGGAGGTAGTTCGAAAAGGATAGAGAACTGAACGATTTCCCTTTTTCATCGAACAGCACTAACCTATCAGACGGTACGATTTGAGCCAAAATGAGGTCGCCTTCTTTCTCTTTTTGTTGGTTTTCCGATAGATTTTTGCTGTTTTTAAGGTCGGGTAGGAGCAAGAGTCGGAATTTAATGTAGTGCCCCAAACGCTTCTCATACTGCCCTATCAACGCGGCAAGTTCCGGGCTAACTGTTTTACCTACGGATATAACGGTAATATGCATGATTAAAAATAAAGTTTTGTTGCGAAACAAAATAGTTGGCATCTTTATTGGAATAATGTTTTTAGTATTTTCGTGCAAACCCCTGCCTTTATGATTGCAGAAACGCAATTCCAAAAAGAAATCGACTACATCATTGAAAATGCCATCCGGGAAGATGTAGGGGATGGAGATCATAGTTCTTTGGCCTGCATTCCTTCTGATGCCATGGGTAAAGCGAAATTATTGGTTAAAGATGAAGGTATAATCGCCGGGGTTGATTTTGCTAAGCAGGTTTTTGCCCATGTTGATAAAAACCTTGATGTTGAAGTGCTTTTGCCCGATGCCACTACTGTACAATATGGGGATATTGCTTTTTATGTGGAGGGAAGGTCCCAAAGTATACTAAAGGCAGAGCGCTTGGTCCTTAATGCGATGCAGAGGATGAGCGCAATAGCGACCAAGACCGGGGAGTATGTCAATATTCTTAAGGGAACACGGGCCCAAATCTTAGATACCCGAAAAACTACCCCAGGAATAAGGGCCTTGGAGAAATGGGCCGTAAAGATTGGAGGAGGGGAGAACCATCGATTTGCACTCTACGATATGATCATGTTAAAGGACAACCATATCGATTTTGCCGGAGGATTGACCAAAGCCATTAAAAAAACACAGGCGTATTTGAAGCGAACCAATCGGGATTTAAAAATTATCGTTGAAGCTAGAAATTTGAACGAAGTGACCGAAATCCTTGAATCTTCTGGGGTATATCGCATTTTGTTGGATAATTTTAACTACGAGGACACCTTGAAAGCAGTTGAAATCATCGGAAATCAATGTTTAACGGAATCCTCTGGGGGCATCAATGAAGAAACGGTTCGGAAATATGCAGAATGTGGTGTGGATTACATTTCTTCCGGGGCATTGACGCATTCGGTCAATAACCTGGATTTAAGTTTGAAAGCAGTTTAATATGTCGATGGCCATTGAAGAGCGCTTGGCAAAGATTCCCGTTATCAATGGGTTGGTCAAACTTCTTAAGCAGATGAAGTTGAAGGCTTTTGAAGGACTTTCCTTCTACGACTTATTGGAGATGTACGTGGTTGGTGTGGTAAAGGGTACCCTTTCCAGTAGGGCCAGTTCCATAGCCTTTAGCCTTTTTATGGCACTCTTCCCACTGCTCATTTTTTTGATTACGCTTTTGCCTTTTATTATTCCTTATGCCAGTGTGGGCAATGAAAATTTCGATGCGCAATTTCTATTGTTTTTAGAGTCTTTTTTACCAACGGCGACCAGTGATTATTTCGGTGAGATCTACCAGCAGATAAAGGATCAGCGAAGGGGAGGGCTTTTATCATCAGCTTTTGTGGTCTCCATTTTTTTAGTGGCCAACGGGGTAAATGCTATTTTTAGCGGCTTTGAAAATTCATATCATGTAGAGCTTACCCGTAACTTTTTCAGACAATATGCTTATGCACTTATGGTTGGAATGCTTTTATCCATTTTGCTGATTATTTCTGCTGTGGTGTATGTTTACTTTGAGTTTTATGTGGTGGAATACACCAGTGAATATCTAGGAAAAACCTTGGGTTATGATCAAGAGAAAGGAGATACCCTGGGCATACAAATAGCCAAGATCCTGTTTTTTATGGTACTGTCTTATTTGACTACGTCCATCTTGTACTATTTTGGAACTGCGGAAGGGAAAAAAGCACGGTTTTTCTCGGCAGGGGCGCTAATGACAACCCTTCTTTTTGTACTTACATCCTATCTTTTTGGTGTATATGTAGAAAAGTTTGCAAGGTACAACGAACTGTACGGCGCATTGGGGGGACTATTGATTCTGATGGTATTTATATGGTTGAATTCCAATATTTTATTATTGGGATTCGAATTAAATGCAACGTTAAATTCATTAAAAAAGAAACATGAAAAACAGCAATCACAATAAAGGTTTTTTGCTCATTGTCCTAGTTTTGGGAATTCAGGCCATAAATGGGCAAACCGTATTTGGAAAATGGAAGACCATCGATGACAAAACTGGGGTTACCAAAGCTATCGTTGACGTTTATGAAAAGAATGGTCTTCTCAATGCGAAAATCGTACAGGTCCTTGAGGAAGGTAGGGAAGATGCACTATGCATAAAATGCGAAGGAGAGCTAAAGGATAAGCCGGTACAAGGAATGCACATTATGAGAAACTTCAAAAAAAATGGTGATGGGGAATACAAGGGCAATAGTCTTTTGGACCCTGAAAATGGAACCACCTATAAAGGTAAAGTTTGGCTGGATGGTCAGGATTCCAATAAATTGAAGGTCAGGGGGTATGTTGCCTTTCTGTACAGGACCCAAACCTGGCATCGGGTAACAGATGCACAGTAGATATGCAATGGTTTTTGGATGTTGTGCTTCCCATTCCTCTGGAGCGGCGATTTACGTATCAAATTACCGAAGAGGAAGCCCAGTTTATTAAAAAGGGCATGCGCATCGCGGTGCCTTTTGGGAAATCAAAAATATACACGGCCCTAGGTGTCGAAGTGCATACCAATGCCCCTCAGGCTTACGAGGCCAAACCTATTTATCAAATACTGGATGAAACACCTTTGGTCAATGAAATCCAGTTGAAACACTGGCAATGGATTGCCGATTATTACATGTGCACCTTGGGAGAGGTAGTACGAACGGCCTTGCCAAGTGCTTTTCTTTTGGAAAGTGAAACGTTGATATTGCCCAATCCCTCATCCGTAGTGGATGAAATAAAACTCAAGGACGGCGAGTTCCTTATTTTCGAGGCCTTGCAACACCAGTCAGCTCTTAAAATATCAGAAGCGGCGCAGATTGTGGACAAGAAAAAAGTGTTGCCCCTGATAAACCGTTTGGTCCAAAAAAATGTAGTACTTCTTAAAGAAGAGCTTTACGAGCAGTACCGACCGAAACAAGTGACTTTTATTCGGTTGGCAAGCCAGTATCAAAATGAAATCCAGTTGGAGGCCCTGTTGGAAAGCTTGTCCCGTGCCCCGCAACAAACCAAGGTTGTATTGGCCCTGTTTCAGTTGGAAAGCAAAACCAAAAAGCCAATTCTCCAAAAAGATTTGTTACTAGAGAGCGGGGTTTCGCGGGGGGTTCTGAAGAGTCTGTTGGAAAAGTCGGTTTTGGAGGCTTACCAAATACAGCAGGACCGCGTGGGTTACAAGGGGGGCGATTCGCGCTCAAAGGTGGTTTTGAATTCCTATCAAGAAAAAGCGCTTGCTACGATTCAACACAATTTTTCCATAGGAAAAACTACTTTGTTGCACGGTGTGACCTCCTCTGGGAAAACCGAAGTTTACTTTAAATGTATTGAAGGTGTAATTGAAGAAGGAAGACAAGTACTCTATCTGCTTCCGGAAATCGCGCTGACCTCACAATTGATAGGACGATTGCAGGATTATTTTGGAAATAAGATCACGGTATATCATTCAAAATATAGTGTAAATGAAAGAGTAGAAGCCTGGAAAAATGTATTGCAACGTTCTGAAAAGGCCCAAATTGTTATCGGAGCCCGTTCATCTTTGTTTTTGCCCTTCTCCGATTTGGGATTGGTGGTGGTGGATGAAGAACATGAAAACTCGTTCAAACAGTTTGACCCGGCTCCGAGATACCACGCCCGTGATGCTGCCTTGGTCTTGGCAACTTTGCACGGTGCCAATTGCCTTTTGGGTTCGGCAACCCCAAGTTTGGAGAGCATGGAAAACGTCAAAAAGGAAAAATACGGATATGCCCGTATTCAACATCGCTTTGGAAAGGTCTTAATGCCTGATGTAAAACTGGTCGATTTGAAAGAAGCCACCAAAAGAAAAAAAATGAAGGGGCATTTTTCAGAGACACTTTTTTTGGCTATGGAAGCGGCATTGGCGAATGGGGAACAGATTATCCTATTCCAGAACCGCAGGGGTTTTTCGCCAATCGTTGCGTGTACTACCTGTGGCAATGTGACCCAGTGTCCCAATTGCGATGTGAGTCTCACCTATCATCAAAACAGAAATCAACTTCGTTGCCATTATTGCGGATATCACATGGCTTTACCCTTGAGCTGTCCCGCCTGTGGCAGTAGTACACTGGATAAAAAGGGTTTTGGAACGGAACAAATTGAACAGGAAGTGGGGCAGCTTTTCCCGCAAAACAAGGTGGGGCGTATGGATTTGGATACCACACGTGGAAAATATGCTTATGAAAAATTGATAAATGCCTTCACACATCAGGAATTGGATGTTTTGGTCGGCACACAAATGGTGGTGAAAGGTCTTGACTTTAGGAATGTGGGTCTGGTCGGAGTTATGAACGCAGATTCTCTCTTGAACTTCCCGGACTATCGCGCACATGAACGTACTTTTCAAATGCTGACCCAGGTGGCAGGGAGAGCCGGGCGTACCCAAAAACAGGGAAAGGTATTGATACAGACCTATAACCCTTTTCATCAAATACTCCAACAAGTGACCACCAATGCCTATGGTGAAATGTTTGAACAGCAACAGTATGAACGGGAACAGTTCAAATATCCCCCCGTTGTCCGTATCATAAGGATAACGTTGAAGGATAAGGATTTTAACAAGTTAAATGAAGCATCCATTTGGTTCGCGCAATCTTTGAGAAATGTTTTAAGCTGCCCTGTGCTAGGCCCAGAGTTTCCCCCAATTGCCCGGATACGAAGGGATTATTTAAAAAATATTTTACTTAAAGTTTCCCGAAATCAATCCCTGCCCCAAACAAAAAATAGCATTAAAAGAATTGAAAAATCCTTTAATGCTATTTCAAAGTATAAAAGTGTAAGACTAATTTATAATGTGGACCACATATAGTTATACGTTGGCCAAGGCTTCCGCCAATTCTGTCTTTTTATTTCTACTCAATGGAATCTGTCTACCCCCAACTTCTACATTTTTACTATTGAATTTCTCAATTTTTTCCAGATTCACGATATAAGATTTATGTATCCTTAAAAATTTCTCCGCAGGAAGTTGTTTTTCAAAGGATTTCATGGTGGATAGGATTACAATATTTGCTTCATCGGTGACCAATTTGATATAGTCGCCCAAAGCTTCGATCCACTTGATATCGTTTAAGATGACTTTACGTTTTTTAAGATTGCTCTTTACGAAAATATGTTCTTCATCCTCGTCCACTCGATTCATCTGTTCATATTTGGCGACCGCCCTTTTTACAGAAGCTTCGAAACGGGCCAAAGTGATGGGTTTGTGCAGATAATCTGTGACATCGTAATCAAAAGCCTTGAGCGCGTAATCAGGCTTTCCTGTGATTAAAATGACTTGAGGTGGATTTTCCAAAGCTTCCAAAAGGTCGAAACCGCTGATAATAGGCATTTCAACATCAAGGAAAATGAGGTCAATTTCATGGTTTTTCAAGCCGTTCTTAGCTTCGATGGCGTTGCTATACTCGGCGATTAAGGCTAGGTGAGGATGGTTGTTCACTAGTTTGGCAACTGCCATCCGCTGCATGGATGAGTCGTCAACTATTATACTTTTTAACTTCATAGAATGGGGTGATTTGTAGGGTTTTAAATCGTCGGCAAATTACATAAAATTGAGGTTCAAAGGCAACAAAAGATGTAAACATGGTCGAATCTGTTGTGTACTTTGCTATATACGTTATGTAGTTTTGAACGGTTCATTGTTGTTAATAACTCTTATGATTTAAACGAAGATTTAATCCATTTCTTGCGTGGAGAACTTATAATCATTAATTTTGCGCTCCTTTAAAAATAAGTATATATGAACCATTACGAAACTGTTTTCATTTTGAATCCCGTTCTATCTGAGACCCAGATAGAGGAAACAGTTAAGAAATTCGAGGATTTCTTAATTAAGAATGGTGCCAAAATGGTCTCTAAAGAAAACTGGGGACTTAAAAAATTGGCCTATCCCATTCAGCATAAAAAGAGTGGATTTTATCACTTGTTCGAGTTTATCGTGGACGGCAGTGTTATTACCCCTTACGAACTGGAATTTATCCGGGATGAGCGCATTATGCGTTTCTTGACCGTTAAATTGGACAAGCATGCAATTGCTTGGGCAGAAAAGAGAAGAACAAAACTTAAAGTAAACGCATAGCATGGCATCCATAGAACAACAGGCAAAAGCAAAAAAAGATGGGGAAATCCGTTATCTGACCCCACTCAACATTGAAACGAGCAAACAAAAGAAATACTGTAGATTCAAGAAGTCCGGTATCAAGTATATCGATTATAAAGACCCTGATTTCTTGATGAAGTTGGTAAACGAACAGGGAAAACTACTGCCGAGAAGGCTTACCGGAACTTCCTTAAAGTACCAAAGAAAGGTCGCACAGGCAGTCAAACGTGCACGTCATTTGGCCTTGATGCCCTACGTTGGCGATATGTTGAAATAAAAAGGTAGTAAGCATGGAAATTATTCTTAGAGAAGACGTACAAGATTTAGGTTTTAAAGACGATGTCGTAACAGTAAAGAACGGATACGGCAGAAACTATTTGATACCGCAGGGTTTGGCCATGTTGGCCACTCCTTCCGCTAAAAAGGTTCTGGCCGAAAACCTCAAACAACGCGCGCACAAGGAAAAGAAAATCATTGATGAAGCCGCTGCAAAGTCAGACGCGCTAAAGAAGTTGGAAATCCGTATTCCTGCCAAAGTAGGTGCTGGTGATAAATTGTTCGGGTCGGTAAGTAATATTGATTTAGCCGCTGCCTTGGAGAAAAATGGACATCAAATCGATAGAAAGTTTATCAATATTCAAGGAGGTACCATCAAACGTGTGGGACCTTACAAGGCCCAAATACGACTTCATCGTGAGGTTATTGTGGATTTTCCTTTTGAAGTGATAGCGGAAGCAAAATAAACATCAAGTTTTAGTTAATAACTTGTTAAGAGCTATGCATGCATAGCTCTTTTTTTTGTTCTATGTTTGCAGCTACTCAAAAAGCTTTAACTCACTCAAAATGAAGAAATTTTTACCTCTGGGAATACTGTTTTTTCTGGTATCCTCATCCCTTTTTTCACAAGTCACTACCTCCAATATTAGAGGAGCTGTAGTTGATGACCAAGATGTTCCCCTTTTTGGGGCCAATGTGGTCGCGGTACACACACCGACGGGCACGCGTTATGGATCCATTACCAATGAAGATGGTAGGTATAACTTATTGAACCTTCGAGTTGGGGGTCCCTATGAGGTCACCATTTCCTATGTTGGTTTTAAAACTATTGCCAAAAACGATATCTTTTTGACTTTGGGTAAGACTTTTAACTACAATGTCGCCATGGTATCCGATAGCCAAGCTTTGGATGAGGTGGTCGTGGTCTCTGATGCATCCGGTACTTTTGGCAGTGATAGGACCGGTTCGGAAACCAGCGTAGGTCGTCGTGAATTGACCCAGTTGCCCACAATAACCAGGTCTGCACAAGATTTTACCCGCTTGGAACCTACCTCGGATGGCAACTCCTTTGGCGGACGTAATTCCCAATACAACAATTTCTCTTTGGACGGATCTATTTTTAACAACCCTTTCGGGCTGGATGCGGCAACGCCAGGAGGACAAACCAGTGCCCAACCCATTTCTTTGGACGCAATCGACCAAATTCAAGTGTCTTTAGCACCTTATGATGTTACCCAGGCCGGATTTACCGGAGCATCGGTCAATGCGGTCACCAAAAGTGGTACCAATTCGCTTAAAGGAACCGTTTATACCTTCTTCAGGAATCAGGATTTGACGGGCGGCAAAGTGGAAGGTGAAGATATTTTTGTACCCGACCTAACGCAAACCCAGTTCGGGATCAGTATTGGGGGTCCTATTGTAAAAAATAAATTGTTCTTCTTTGCCAATTTTGAGCGAGACCAAAGGGAAGATTTAGGTTCTAATTTTGTGGCCAATAGAGGGCAGTCCGGAAATAATGTCTCTCGAGTATCCGCTACTGATTTAGAGCTGGTCTCCAGTGCATTATCTGGTTTGGGCTACGAAACGGGTCCCTTTGAAGGTTTTTTATTGGACACTGAATCCACCAAAGGTATTTTTAAACTGGATTGGAATATAGACGACAACAATCGGTTGGCCTTGATCTACAACTTTCTTCGCGCATCTAGGGATTTGACCGCGAACGAATTTGCGATAGGACGCCGGGGCCCGGATGCAACCACACTACAGTTTGCCAATAGTGGTTACGAAATCAACAATAACATCGATTCATTTCTCGCAGAATTGAATTCAACCTTCAATAATGGTACGGCGACCAATAAACTGCAGATTGGATATTCCTTTTTTGATGATTTTAGAAATCCGTTTTCAACTCCCGCACCGGCAATCAATATCCAGCAAGATGGGGTAAGGGCCATTGTTGCGGGTCATGAGCCATTCTCCATCAACAATCGCCTGGAGCAACGGGTTTTCCAAATTACGGACAATCTTAACTTCTTCAGTGGCAATCATACCTTTACCGTGGGCTTCTCCTATGAAAATTTTGAGTTTTTCAATTCCTTTAATTTGGGCACTTACTTCTTTGGTGATGATCGTGGTGGGGTTGGAGTGTTTGCTGATTTTCCAAGTGTCGGTGCCTTTTTGGATGCAGTGGACAGCGGGTTGATCGGTGATGCGATCACCAATGCAGAGAACATTTTCGCATCGAACAATGTGGTACCGATAGGAACCCCGGGTGGATGGAACCTGGCAGAGACCAAAGTAGGCCAATTGGCCTTTTATATTCAAGACGATTGGAACGTAACGGATAATTTTAAGTTGACCTATGGTATTCGAGCTGATAGACCCCTTTATTTTAATACGAGGGGACTGGTTCAGGAAAATATCGACAGAAAAGGAGGGCTCCTGTCCGAGGGTGGAACCTATGCTCCGGATATCCAATACTTTGATGAGAATGGCGATGCTGTTTTTCTGAATAGTTTGGATTTGCCCAGCAATGATATTTTATGGTCTCCACGCTTGGGCTTTAACTGGGATGTTAGAAGTGATCAAAGCTTTCAGGTGCGGGGGGGTACCGGTGTATTTTCAGGAAGATTCCCTTTCGTTTGGGTGGGGAACCAAGTACAGAGCACCGACTTTTTCTTTTATCAGACCACCAATCCCAATTTTCAATTTCCCCAGGTTTGGCGAAGTAATTTAGGTGTGGATTATCGTTTTGAAAATGGTATCATCGCCAGCACCGATATCATTTATACTGAAGACCTCAATGCGGCAACGGTCAACAATTTTGGTGCGGGCACCCCTTCCGGGACCTTAGCGGGAGTGGACAACAGACCCATCTATCTAGCCGAAGATCGCGCTACCATTTTTGGTGGGCCTACCAACGCCTATGTATTCTCTAATGTAGATGTGGGATACTCTTTCAACTGGACCTTTAAATTGCAAAAACAGTTCGACAATAACCTTTTTGCCAGTGTGGCCTACAATTTCTTGGAAAGTTTTGATGCCAATTCCTTGGGTGCAGAAATAAGCAGCGATATTTTCGACCTGAACCCAGCTTTAGGCAATGTCAACATGGCGGCGAGCGCCCCCAGTCTATTTGGTAATAAGCACCGCATCATTGGTCAATTGAACAAATCGTGGCTTTATGGTGGTGGCACTTGGGGTACCTCTATTGGCGCGTTCTTTGAATATGCCCAAGGGGGACGATTTTCATATACGTATTCAGGGGACATCAATAATGATGGTTCTTTTACCAATGACTTGATATTTATCCCAACGGCGGATCAGCTCCAACAACAACAGTTCACCACGGCGGAACAACGGGATGCTTTTGAAGCGTTCATCCAGCAAGATGAATATTTAAATTCGAGAAGAGGGGGATATGCAGGGCGAAATGATATTCTTACCCCGTGGACGGGCCGATGGGATGTAAAGATACTCCAGGATTTCAATTTTGATGTATCCGGTAAAAAGAATACGGTTCAGCTCAGTATTGATATTTTGAATTTAGGGAACTTGATCAACTCGGACTGGGGTGTTGTGCAAGATGCCCGGACCACACAACCTTTAGGGGTTTTTATCGATGATATCGGAAATCCAGTATACAGTTTTGATACGACCCAGACCACGACCTTTGTCAATAATCCGGATTTGATATCCAGATGGCAGATGCAATTTGGTCTGCGCTATATTTTTAATCGCTAAACCCAGTAAATTCCCATAAAAAGGTCGTGTGATAACACGGCCTTTTTTATTTTTGCGCCATCAAAAAAAGACGTGATGAAATACACTCGTTTGACCCAACAGCAACTGGAAGAACTACAGCCTGAGTTCATAAACTTTTTGGCTACGCAATCCATTACGGCCGAGGAGTGGAAAAGCTTGAAAAACGAGAAACCTGAAGTAGCGGAAGAGGAATTGGATGTGTTCAGTGATTTAATTTGGGAAGGGGTATTGGCCAAAGTGACCTATTTGGAAAACATATCGGAGCAGCACATGCACCTGTTTTATTTGACTGATAAAGAAATGAAGCTTTTCTCCGTAAAGGTCCTAAATCCTGCCATTGATTTGCGTACACAGGAGGGTTTTGGATGGTTCAAACGAAATTTCCAATCGGACTTTGTAGAATATCTGACCGCCTCCAAAGCCTATTCCCAAGATAAAAACCACGATAAGTTCAACCTGATTCAACAAGGCGCGGTCATCACCAAAGGGGAATTATATCAGTGGTTTGAGCGGATAATGGAGTAACCCCCCGTAATTGTTAACTCGTTTGGAACTGCAGGAGTATTTAAACAAAAACCGTCTTTTCGAGTGCCTTGCGTGGCAAGGTATATCGAGAACTGCTTCTTTCGCTGCCCCTGAGCATGGGTCAAAGGATTTTGTGTGAACCACTTCTCGATACATTTTTGGTAGGCCCAAAAACACTCGAAGTGACGCGTTGGTCAATAGGGTAGGGCAAGTGCCTTTCAAGCATATTGGAACCTCTACCGTCTGTTCGAGTAACTTGCTCACCCCACAACCACCCCATAAAACCAAAAAGGGTCCCGAAGAACCCTTTTAAGAAAATAATAGATGGTTAAAAATGCTATTTCATACCAAAATAAGCCATTACCGCGTGGTAATCCTCTATAGCTACTCCAGATTTTTTAAGGTCTTCCCAAATGGTGTCCTGTGAGGTTTTGCCGCCCATGGCGGTACTCGTCTCAACGGCAACAACATGAAGATTTGAAAAAAGTGTAGCTTGCCATCCAGGTCCTGTAATCCCAATAGTAATTCCAAGTTTGGTATCTTGTTCTTCGTATGTCTGTGATACGAGATAGTTTCTTCCGCTTATTACAGAGGGAATGCTGTAAAATGTTACTCCTAAATTTGGAACTTGTTCCAACCAGCATAAAAAGACGTAATCTGGTAAAGGATTTTCTTCAAAATCTGTTATTTCGAAAGTTACGTTATTACTATTATCTTCTACAGCACTAGTATCAAACACCCATCTTTGCACGTTGGCATTTCCATCCTCACCTTGTTGGCCATCGGCCCCTCGGCAGTCCAGAGCGTTCACAACATTATCACCATTAATATCTTCATTGGTGTCCTTATCCTCGGTAATATCAGGTTGTCCGTTGTTATTAAGATCCCAACAGGGTGTACCGGGGTCTCCTTGTGTACCCTGTGTGCCCATGCAATCCAGAAAATCAAATTCGTTATCACCGTTTACATCCTCATTTTCCTGGTCTATTCCATCTCCATTGGTATCCCAGCAGTTTATGCCATTAGCACCGTCCTCTCCGTCAGAACAAGAGGTAAAATGTAGGCTCACCAGGAGGAATGCAAAAAAAACTTGTTTTAATTTCATACTATTGATTTTGGGTTCGTAATGCCTAAAACTAAGGTTGATTTTAGCAGATTCGGCATGGGAATTGACGGATCCCTATTTTGGATCTACGGATACACTGGTACGATCCATGTATATTTGCACGAGATTTTCAATTATGGCCCAAAAACCATCCATACCTAAAGGAACCCGGGATTTTTCGCCCGCAGCGCTCACCAAACGCAATTATCTTTTCAATACGATAAAAAAAAATTTTGAACGTTTTGGTTTTCAACCTATTGAAACCCCTTCGTTTGAAAATTCCGGGACCTTGTTGGGCAAGTACGGGGAAGAGGGAGATCGTTTGATCTTTAAAATCTTGAATTCCGGGGATTTCATCTCCAAAGTGGACGACTTGACCTATACGGCTAAAAATTCAAATAGCTTGGCCCCCAAGATTACCGAAAAAGCCTTGCGGTACGATCTCACCGTTCCTTTCGCGCGCTATGTGGTGATGCACCAAAACGAAATTGATTTTCCCTTTAAACGCTATCAAATACAGCCCGTGTGGCGGGCGGACAGACCCCAAAAAGGACGGTTTCGTGAGTTTTACCAATGTGATGCCGATGTGGTGGGTGCCAATTCCCCCTTGCAAGAAGCCGAGTTGGTATTGCTCTACGATGCGGTGTTCACGGATTTGGGGCTTGCCGGTACCTGTATAAAAATCAACAATCGAAAAATATTATCCGGTATTTTAGAGGTTATTGGCGCTCAAGAGCATCTCATGGCTTTTACGGTGGCTCTGGATAAATTGGACAAAATTGGGGAGAAGGCCGTAAAACAAGAAATGTTGGCCAAAGGAATCCCGGAAAGTGCCGTTGAAAAAGCGGCTCCCTTGTTCAATCTTAAGAGTTCCAACACAAAAAAATTGGAAATCCTAAAGGATTTTTTGTCGACCTCTGCCCTAGGGATTGAAGGGGTGCATGAGGTCGAGACCATTATCCTTCTTACTGAAACCGTAGGACTTCAGACCACCGCGCTGCAGTTGGAGGTGACCCTGGCACGTGGACTCAATTATTACACGGGGGCCATTTTTGAGGTAAGTGCCCCAGAGAAGGTCCAGATGGGGTCCATTGGTGGCGGTGGCCGTTATGATGATCTTACGGGTATTTTTGGACTGAACGATGTAAGTGGGGTTGGTATTTCCTTCGGTTTGGACCGTATTTATTTGGTTTTGGAGGAATTGAAGCTTTTTCCAGAGCATTTGGATACTTCTTTGCAAATCCTTTTCCTCAACTTTGGAGAAAAAGAGTCCCTTGCGGCTTTAAAGTTGGTCAATCGATACAGAGCAGCGGGTTTTCGTGCCGATCTGTACCCAACTGCGGCGAAAATGCAGAAGCAAATGAAATACGCCAATAAAAGAAATGTTCCCGTTGTGATACTGCTGGGGACCCAGGAACTGGAGGCGGAGCAATACATTATAAAAAACATGTTTTCGGGAGAACAGTCGGTGAAATCGTTGGATGATCCCATCCAACTTCCAAAATGGGAGTTCTAAATCCTACGTAGTATTTCAGCGATTACCTTTTCATAGCGTTGGTCCAGGTTTGGCACCAACTCCACAGCGTTTTTCTGTACCCAGTCTTTCAGTTTTTCCAAAGGAAACCATTGCAAGGCTTCTACTTCTGATACTTGTTTTTTTAAAGCGGTATCAGTAGAAAGTTGGTATAGAAATGTATGGTTGAATTCTTTGTCCAGGAAATTTTCTTCGTGTTGATGTTCCGTTTTAAAAATCGCGATCTTTTCTAAAAGTTCTTTTGAAATGGTAACCCCAATTTCTTCGGTGACTTCGCGAAATGCCGCCTCTTCCAGAGATTCACCCGCGCCGACATGGCCCGCAACGGAAACGTCCCATTTTAAGGGAAAGGTTTTCTTGTACCTCCCCCGTTGTTGCAGCAGAACCTGCCCCGATCTACTGTAACACCAAATATGGACCGTTGGATGAAAAAGTCCTAACCGATGTGCTTCAGATTTTAGAAGAACCTGCCCCGTGGGTTTTCCTTGCCCATCCAGAATGTCGACCTGTTCGTCCATGGTTAGATTTTAATTTGTCATCTCGAAGAAGCAAAGCGACCGAGAAATCCTTTTTGCCTTAGATTTCTCGCTCAGCCTGAAATGACATCAAGTTTGATCAAAATAGCTAAAAGTCTCCCCAGCTTGGATGGTCAGCAAGGTTTCATATATCAAGCGGATAACGTTTTCAACATCATCACGATGAACGGTCTCGACCGTGGTGTGCATATAGCGCAACGGAAGGGAGATCAGTGCAGAGGCCACACCCCCGTTACTGTATGCAAAAGCGTCGGTATCCGTTCCGGTAAATCGTGAGGAAGCCTGCCGTTGAAAAGGGATTTCTTTGGCTTCAGCAGTTTCAATGATACGTTCCCGTAACTTTTGCTGGACTGCTGGGGCGTATGAAATTACGGGACCTTTGCCCATAGCGCAGTCTCCTTGTACCTTTTTCTCGATCATTGGGGTTGTTGTGTCATGGGTTACATCAGTGACAATGGCTACATTGGGTTTGATCGTCTGGGTGATCATTTCAGCACCCCGTAACCCGATTTCCTCTTGTACGGAGTTCGTAATATAGAGACCAAAGGGTAGCTTTTTGCCATTTTCATGTAGTAAGCGGGCCACTTCCGCAATCATAAAACCACCGGCTCGGTTGTCCAAAGCTCTACAGACAAATTTATCGCCATTCAAAATATGAAACTCATCGGGATAGGTAATTACACAACCCACATGGACTCCCATTTTGGCCACCTCTTCTTTGTCTTTGGCACCGATGTCGATAAAAATATTGTCCAATTTAGGGGCTTCCTCTTTGCCTGCTTTTCGCGTGTGAATGGCAGGCCATCCAAATACCCCTTTGACCATTCCGTTTTTGGTATGGATGTTCACCCACTTTGAAGGTGCGATTTGATGGTCACTGCCCCCGTTTCTTATAACATACAACAAGCCATTTTCCGTGATATAGTTCACATACCATGAAATCTCATCGGAATGGCCTTCAATTACCACTTTATAGTCGGCATCTGGATTGATAACGGCAACTGCCGTACCGTAGGTGTCCGTAATAAAGTCATCCACATAGGGCTTTAAATACTCCATCCAAATTTTCTGTCCCTCCCATTCATACCCCGTAGGCGAAGCGTTGTTTAGGTATTTTTCAAAGAATTTCAAGGATTTGTCGGTAATGATTTTCGATATTGCCATGTAACAAGATTAGGGAGCAAACATAGCAATATTCACTTTTATTTAATAGCCCGGTTAGGGCATTATCCTTAATTTTATCCCAAGAATTGTTAAAAATTTTAATGTTTCGTTTCCAAATCATACTGTTTTTGCTCTGCATGGCCGTGGAAGGTATCTCACAGGAAACCCCAAAAGATTCGGTGGTGGACTACTACGTTCGGTTTGAAGGAGACTCTATTCTAAGAAGTTCCATTGAGCTGGATGAGGTATTTATCTTTAGCCAGCTTGAGTTTGATAACCGCAAAGAAAAGCTTAGATACTATATTTTGAGACGTAAAACGCTTAAGGTGTATCCCTATGCAAAACTAGCGGCGGAACGACTGGTGCAGTTGAACGATAGCTTGGACCAGATAAAAAAAAGGCGACATAGAAAACGGTATACCAAAAAGGTACAGAAATACATTGAGGGGGAGTTTTCCGAGGAACTTAAAAAACTAACTCGGACGGAAGGTCAGATTCTGGTCAAACTGATTCATAGACAAACTGGCAAAACGGCCTTTTCCTTGGTGAAGGAACTTCGCAGCGGATGGAGGGCTTTTTGGTACAACACCACCGCAAAAGCGTTTAAAATTAGTATCAAAAAAGAGTTCCACCCAGAATACGTTCATGAAGATTATCTGATTGAAGATATTTTGCAACGTGCTTTTGCTTCCGATAAATTGGAACGCCAAAACGCTGTTTTGGATTATGATTATGCCCTTCTCAGCAATAAGTGGAAGACAGGTCCCATATCTCCCGATAAAGATTAGCCCCTGTTTTTTTGTTTTTTTCCAAAGAGCGCATCCATAAAAACTTTCATCGTATAAAAACCCATGGCGATTGCGGTAACGGCCAACAGCAAACCTATTACAAGTACGGGTACATAGGCAGGATGGTCCTCATTTTTAAACGCTTGATAAATGGTAAATGGTGCCAAAAACATGAAACCGGTAGTATAGCCCATACATTTGATGCCTTTTACCAAGAGCTTTTTGTCCGTGCGCATGAGGTCTAAAGTTATTATATTCAATTATTTTCACAGCAAGATATTCAAACAAGATGGTTCTAGTAGCACTTTTGGGGGCGATTCTTTTTATCATTTTTTCCACAGTTCGTTTTAAGATTCACCCGGTTTTCTCATTGACTTTGGCAGCTATTGGTGCAGGTTTTTTGCTCGGTATGTCCGCTACGGATATTTTGAAAACGATGGGCGAAGGTTTGGGCAAGACCCTTTCCAATATTGCTTTGGTGATTGCGTTTGGTAGTGTTATTGGTATATATCTTGAAAAAACTGGGGCCACACAACTTTTGGCCAATACAATTTTGAAGCTTGTCGGGAATAAGAAATCCCCTTTGGCCTTAAATTTGGCAGGTTTTGTGATCTCTATACCTGTTTTTTGCGATTCGGGCTTTATAATCCTTTCCCCATTGAACAAAGCGTTGAGCAAAAAAAGTGGTATTTCCATCTTGGTCTTTGCCATTGCCCTGTCCACTGGATTATACGCTGCCCACGTTTTCGTACCCCCTACACCTGGCCCATTAGCGGCAGCTGCTATAATGGAAGCCGATTTGGGACTGGTCTTGATTTTAGGTGTTTTAGTGGCATTACCTGTTTCATTGATAGGTTTTTTATGGGCCAACTTCATTGGTAAGTCCTTAAAAGAGGACCAGACCACGGCTTGGGTGAACCATGAGGTCTCAGGGGATCATACTAAGATTCGTCCTCTTTTTGCTTTTTTGCCACTTGTGGTCCCAATCGCTTTAATTGCGCTTAAATCCATTGTAAACCATCCTAATGAACCTTTTGGTGACGGTATCTTTTTTGGGATTTTGGACTTTTTGGGAAATCCTGTTGTGGCGTTACTTTTAGGCGTTTTCTGTGCTTTTGGACTAGGTCGTAAAATACCATCGAACGCAAAAAAAAACTGGGTTCCCGAAGCATTGAAACAAGCAGGTTCAATTGTTTTGATAACGGGGGCTGGAGGTGCTTTTGGAGCGGTTTTACGTACGGTGGATATTACCGAAGCGTTTCATATCAGCTCCACATCCGTATATGGAGGTCTTATTATTGTTTTCGCCATAGCAGCTACTTTAAAAACCGCCCAGGGCTCTTCAACGGTTGCCATAATAACAACATCAGCCATCGCTGCGCCACTTTTGTCGAGTTTTGATTTGGTCTCTAGTATGGACAAAGCACTTTCTGTATTAGCCATAGGAGCTGGGGCCATGACTGTTTCCCATATCAATGACAGTTATTTTTGGGTAGTATCCCAGTTTTCCGGAATGCCTATTAAGGAAGCACTCAAGGGACATACCTTGGCGACCCTGTTTCAGGGCGTGGTAGCTATGCTTCTGATACTTTTGCTTTCTGTTTTATTGTGATTTGTGACAGAGTTTGCAGGTTTTGGTCAAAACTTAAAGTTATAGGTCACCGAGGGAATAATTCCAAAAATTGAGGTACGCAGTGCCTCGTTTCTCCCCGTATCTTCATTTTCCCGAAAATTGATAGATGCCGCGTTCATCCGATTATACAAATTATAAATGCTGAATACCCATTCCGACTGTATCTTTTTTCTTTTGTTCCTTTTTGGTGTTAGGGTAGCAGATACGTCGAGTCTATGGAAATCAGGAAGACGTTCTTGGTTTCGAAGTCCAAAAAATGGAATGGCGAGACCCTGAAATTCAAATTGACCCAAAGGGAAATTGGTGGGTTGACCGGTCTGATAGATAAAATTGGCATTGATGTTCCAGCGCTCATTGAGGTCGTAACTGGCAAAAAGTGCCACGTCATGGGTTTTATCGAAAGGAGTGTTGTACCATTCGCCAAAATTGATTCCTGTTTCAACGGCAGGTTGACCGTCGCTCCCCAATACATTCGTTCTACCCTGTGTTCTCTGTTCAGATTTGGAGAGGGTATATGCCACCCATCCTTTAAGGGCTCCCTTATTTTTTCGGAAAAGCAGTTCCAGGCCATACGCTCTGGCTTTTCCGTTCAGGATGACCTGTTCAATCGCATCGTTCGCAATCAAATCTGCTCCATCTATATAATCGATACGGTTTTGTATGTCTTTATAAAACCCTTCGACCTCCAATGAAAACTCACCTTCTTTGATATCTCGAAAATACCCTAGGGCATATTGGTCCAACAATTGGGGTTCCACGAATGGTCCACTTGGTGTCCAAACGTCCAGTGGAGTGGGGGAGTTGGTATTGGAAAGCAAATGTAGGTATTGGGCGAGACGTGTATAACTCGCTTTTATGGAACTCTTTCCCCTAAAATTGTATGCCATGGATATACGGGGTTCCAGATTGGTAAAACGCTCCAAACTCCTTCCTCTTCCCGGATTTATGGTATCTATAGGTGTCGCTTCCCGATATACTTGTAGGGCAGAATCGAACACTACGGGATTATCGTTTTCGTAGACGAAAAGTTCATCTTGCCCCAAACGATTAAAATGACTGACGCGAAGTCCATAATTCAGGCTTAATTGTTCACCGATACGATGCTCAACACTGACATACGCTGCCGCCTCATTGGCATATTTTTTGGTCAACTGTTGCGCCACAATTCCAGAATCCTCCCGATTGGGCCTGATTTTTCCGGGGTTAAACACATAATAGATGTTGTTCAGGCCATAGTCTAAGGTAATCTTGTCATTTAGATAGTGTTTTAAATCGTATTTTAAATTGAAATTCTGTATCCCAGAGTCCCAATCGAAACCAACAAAGTCGAGTTCCAGTCCATAAAAGTAATCGGAGTAAATTACAGAAAGATTGGAAAAGAGTTTATCGGAAAATAGGTGGTTCCACCTGAAATTGCCCACTGCGTTTCCATAGACGTTCTCAAAACTATCATTGATGTTGAACAGGTCCCTTCCAAAGTAACCGGACAGAAAAATATTGTTGCGCTCGTTTATCCGGTGATTGATCTTGGTGTTCAAATCATAAAAATAAGCGCTGTTGTTGATGTCAAAGAGTGGTAGAAAAAGATGGGCATAAGATGCCCTTCCACCTACAAGAAATGCGGTTCGGTCCTTAGCTATGGGCCCCTCCACCAAAACTCTACTGGCCACGGCACCTATACCCCCATTCACCTTGAGTTCCTTGCTATTCCCTTCTTTTTGAAAGATATCCAAGACCGAAGATACACGACCGCCGTACCGTGCAGGGATACCTCCTTTAAAAAGCTTCACATCTTTTATTGCATCGGGGTTAAAAACGGAGAAAAAACCGAAGAGGTGGGAAGAATTGAAGACGATGGCCTCATCTAAAAGAATCAAGTTTTGATCTGCGGCCCCGCCCCGTACATTAAAACCGGAAGAAGCTTCGCCAGCATTGGTGACACCGGGCAACAGTATAAGTGACTTTATCACATCTGCTTCCCCCAACACCACGGGAATTTGTTTTATCGTTTGGGCGGAAAGGCTGTTCACACTTATTTGTGGTTTCTTGATATCCAACTTTTCCACGTCCTCTGTAACCACGACCTCTTCCAGTTGGGCCATTTCTTCAACTAGATTGTAGTCCTTTTTCATGTCCGAGGTGAGGCGGACTTGTTCTCGTATATCCTCAAATCCCAAATAGCTAATCACGACTTCATAATCTCCTTCTGGAAGCGTGATGGAATAGAAACCATATTCATTGGTGGTGACCCCTGTCCTTAAGCTGGGAAAGACAATTGTAACGCCAATTAAGGTCTCATTGCTCGACGCTTCGGATATGGTGCCACTCAAGGTATATTTTTCCTGGGCGGATAATAAGCCAAAACCCAAAGAGAAAAGGATAGCTAAAAGTCTTTTTGATATTTGTGTGATTTTCATTGAAAGAAGCATGTATACCATGATGGCCTCGGCTATTCCACTGTGATCAACTGAGCGTCAAACTCACTGATGGCGAAGTATCCAAATGGAAAATTAGCTGTGTTTGTGGTATTTATTATGTTTCCTCGTATGGTTGCCGGTGGAACTGCAAAGGGACCTCCCCCACCATCTTCTCCAGCCTGTGTCAGGGCCAATTCTGCATAGGAGGCAAATTCAGTATCGATTCCAAACAAAGTTATGGGCAGGAGATCTCCAGGCTCTACATTCTCGTAGAAATAGGAAAAGGTGATTTCACTGTCCTGAAAGAACTCATCGTCAATGACCAAGAAGTTGTCAAAACCGAATGAAAACAGATAATTGTTGCGCTGTCCGGCAAGGTCGGTAAAGGTGATGATGACTTCCGTCTCCTCCTCCTCGTCAAACAGAAAACCATCTCCTTGGACCACATTATCAATCGTTGGGGAAGGATTTAATTGCTCAGTTGCCCTATAAATTTCTCCCCCGTATTGAACGGTCAAAGTATAATCCCGGTTAAATTGGAGTTCAGGAAATCCGCTGGTAAAGGTACCCGGTTCAGTCTCAATCAGAACGAATGTTTCTCCAGATTGCTCATCGGTAATCTCCACAATGGCATTCTCTGCAGCTGGGACCTCTTCTTCGAAAAAAGGAGCGGTCAACGTGAGTTTTACCTGTCCAACCGTAATGGGGTCACCATCCCGGGTATTGAATCCTATCAATGCATCAATGACCAATCTGGGTTCAGAGGTAGGAAGGTCTACCTCAATAACGTCTTCACAAGCAAAAAAGAATGAAATGAAGAACGGAAGGAAAAGAACTTTTCGCATGAAACCGGCAATTTAACGAGCGTCTAAAATAGACAATCATCGGCTTCGACGACCTGCTTTAACAGTTTCTTAATCCTTGGAACCGCTCTATTATTTCAAAGAGGCCAAAATGGCATTGAAGGTTGGACTGGACCTCATGGCCAGGGCGGACAGGTCAGCATCCGGTAGATAATATCCACCAATATCTACGGATTTGCCCTGGGCCTGTATTAATTCCTCTATAATTGTTGACTCTCTTTCAAAAAGTTTCTGGTAAATCTGGTCAAAAATGGTTTTCAGTTCTACATCCTGATTTTGGTTTGCCAACTCTTCGGCCCAATAAAGACATAGATAAAAATGGCTTCCTCGGGTATCCAGCTCGTTGACTTTACGGGATGGCGATTTATCGTTTTCCAAAAACTTTTCGGTAGCTCGGTCCAGTGTTTCGGAGAGTACCAAGGCCTTTTTATTTGTATTCTTTTCTGCGAAATGCTCCAAGGAAACCCCCAAAGCTAAGAATTCACCAAGGGAGTCCCAGCGCAGGTGCCCCTCTTCCAAAAACTGCTCCACATGCTTCGGGGCGGAACCTCCCGCACCGGTTTCAAAAAGACCGCCGCCATTCATAAGTGGAACTATGGATAGCATTTTGGCACTGGTACCCACTTCAAGTATTGGAAACAGATCGGTGAGATAATCGCGCAGCACATTCCCCGAAACGGATATGGTATCCTTTCCCTTTTTCATCCGCTCCAGAGTAAATTTGGTCGCCTTAACAGGGGAGAGGATTCGGATATCCAGTCCAGTCGTATCATGGAGGTTTAGGTATTTCTCTACTTTTTGAATAAGCTCTACATCGTGGGCCCTCTTTTCATCCAACCAAAAAACTGCTGGTGTTTGCGTGGCCCTGGCGCGATTTACGGCAAGTTTGACCCAATCTCGTATGGGAGCATCTTTTACTTGACACATTCGCCAAATATCCCCTTTCTCAACTTCATGTTCCAATAAAATGTCCTGGGAATGGAGACTGACCACTCTTACGCTTCCTGTTTTCTCAATTTCAAACGTTTTATCGTGAGAACCATATTCCTCCGCTTTTTGTGCCATAAGGCCAATATTTGGGACCGTACCCATGGTTACCGGGTCGAAGGCCCCATGCTCTTTACAAAAATCAATGGTAGCTTGATAGACCCCGGAATAGCTACTATCTGGTATAATGGCTTTTGTGTCTTGTAGTTTACCTGTTTTATCCCACATTTTTCCAGAGTTTCGAATCATGGCAGGCATAGAGGCATCAATGATTATGTCGCTGGGCACATGCAGGTTGGTAATCCCTTTGTCGGAATTGACCATGGCTAAATCCGGACCGCTCTGAATGGTTTCTTCAATCGATTTTTCGATGGCTTCCCACTCATTTTTTGGTAACTCTTTTAGTTTTTCAAGAAGGATTTCCAATCCATTGTTTGGATTTACACCAAGGTTTTTTAGAGTATCCCCAAACTGGTCAAATACATCCGCAAAATAGACTTTTAAAGCATGGCCAAAAATGATGGGATCGGAAACCTTCATCATGGTGGCTTTGAAGTGCAGCGACAACAGTACCTGGTTTGCCTTGGCATCTTTAATTTCTTTTTGTAGGAAACCTACAAGCGCTTTTTTGCTCAATACGGTAGCATCTATGATCTCGCCCTGTTGAAGTGGGATGCTTTCTCTTAATACTAGCTTTTCCCCCTTGGAATCGACCCACTCAATTTTGACCTTTTGTGCTTCATTTAGGGTCAAGGATTTCTCGTTATTGCGAAAATCCCCATGGCTCATGGTGGCAACGTGCGTTTTTGAATCTGCCGACCAGGCCCCCATAGAGTGCGGATTTTTTTTTGCGTAATTCTTAACTGCTTTGGGTGCTCTTCTATCTGAATTTCCTTCCCGTAAAACCGGATTTACAGCACTACCTTTGATTTTATCATATCTTGATTTTATATCCAATTCCTCCGTTGTTGATGGATTTTCTGGATATTCGGGTAGGGCATAGCCTTTTTTCTGTAGCTCTTCAATGGCTTCTTTTAACTGTGGAATGGAGGCACTGATATTTGGTAATTTAATGATATTGGCTTCTGGGGTTTTGGCCAATTCGCCTAAAACAGCCAAGTCATCAGAGATTTTTTGATTTTCTTTGAGGAAATCTGGGAAGACTGCCAGAATTCTGCTTGCTAATGAAATGTCTTTGGTTTCTATGGTAATCCCAGCGGTTTGGGTGAACGCTTTGATGATGGGTAAAAAGGAAAGCGTGGCCAAAGCCGGAGCCTCGTCCGTTTTCGTGTAAAAAATATCTGCCATTAGTTAGGTGCAAAATTATTTGAGCGGTGCAAATATACAACTTATGCCTGTTGTGGGCTTATAGGGAAGTTAAAATTAGAAGGTGGAATGGCGTAAAAAACAAAAGCCATATTGATGCAAAACACCAATATGGCTTTCTGGAAAGGACTTTCGGAGTTAGATTCCCGTTTCCCGGAATCGATAGTTAGAAACTACCTCCTTTTCCTTTCGATGTTTCCTCATACCTATCTCTATCGAATCTTTCAATTCGTTATCAATAGCGAGTATTTTCGTTGCCATGAAGAACCATGTAGAGGCAGAAATTGCTTTCAACCGTTAAACATTATTCATCCTGTTTCACTTTACAATCAACCGAAGCCTCCTGTAAATTGAACTTTCTTTTGCGATTAGTAGTGTTACTAAAAAAAGAATCAACGATTTTAAAGAACATCAACTTTAAAAAGAAATAAAAATTTGATTAACTCTCCTTTATATTTCTTTTGCTAATGTATTGTAAGTATTCAAATTTGCAAATTTTACAACCATTTATAAATCAACAAAATATGAACTACACTTATTAACAATTGTTCATAAAAAAAGGACATCAAAGATGTCCTTTTTCTTAATGCTAGGAAGATTTGGCTATCCCCTAATTTCCTTTATTCGCGCTTTCTTTCCGGTCAATCCTCTGAAATAGAAGATTCTAGAACGCCTTACTTTTCCTCGTTTGTTTACCTCAATCCGCTGTAATGCTGGCATGTTTACAGGAAAAATCCTTTCAACTCCTGTGGTTCCCGACATTTTTCTGATGGTGAAAGTTTCCGTAGCACCTTTGCCCCTGCGTTGTATTACGACCCCCTTGAAGAATTGAGTACGGGTTTTTTCCCCTTCTTTGATTTCGTAATATACCGTAATCGTATCCCCGGAGGAGAATTTTGGAAAATCCTTCTTTTGGACAAACTCGTCCTCAACAAATTTTATTAAAGATTCCATTGGTCTTTATTTAATTGAACGAAACCAACATTCACGTACTTCGTCAGCGGTTGATTTTGCGTGGGCAAAAGTACTACTTTATTGTCAAAACCCAAGATTTAACCGGGATTTTTCTGAACGCTCTCCTTTTTTCTATATTTTACAATAAAAAGCAAGAGTCCCAGTACGAAAAGAAAATGAGGTATTTGCCCCAAAAGATTGAAGAGTCCGCCGGTTTTGGCCACTTGCTCCGCACCTTTTTGTGCCATAAGCTGTGTGCCAAAAATGGAGAGGCCATAAAAGATGACGGTCAGAAAACTGCCCAGGAGCATGAGTATCGTACCCAGTGTTCTATTTTTAGAGAACAAGAGGGCACAGGCAACAATGGTCAAAAATTGTAAAACAAGACTTATAATGCCACCGATGAGATATAAGAATTCAAAATTTTTCATGTTATTCCAATAAGTCAGGTCTTCGTTGTTTGGTTTTCATCCATGCCTGTTCCTCGCGCCATTCCTCTATTTTTGGTATGTTTCCGCTCAATAGAATTTTTGGAACTTCCATTCCCTTATAATTTGACGGTCGCGTGTAGACCGGAGGAGCCAATAGATTGTCCTGAAAGGTATCCGTCAATGCTGAGGTTTCATTGTTCAGGACCCCTGGAATAAGGCGTATTAGGGCATCGCATAACACGGCAGCACCAAGTTCTCCACCGGAAAGTACATAATCCCCGATGGATATTTCTCTGGTAACCATTAACTCCCGTACCCTTTGGTCCACCCCCTTGTAATGTCCACAAAGTATGATAATATTATTTTTTAGCGACAATTCGTTGGCCATGCCCTGCTTCAAAGTATCGCCGTCCGGTGTCATATAAATTACCTCATCGTACGTTCTTTGCTGCTTGAGCCCTGTTATACACTTATCTATGGGTTCTATCATCAAAACCATTCCAGCGCCACCGCCAAATTGATAGTCATCCGCCTGTTTATAGTTCCCAGAGGTATACTCTCTCAAATTGTGAAAATGCACTTCAACCAGACCTTTTTGGAGGGCTCTTTTCAAAATGGAGGCCTCAAAAGGACTTTTCAAAAGTTCGGGAAGTACGGTTATTATGTCAATACGCATCGCAGTACTATAAGTTTCCCAAAAGTAACGTTTGGATAGGTAAGTAAGAAAAAAAGCTTCCGAAAGGGAAGCTTTTAGGTTTATTTCTTTTGCTTGTTCAGCTCGTCCTGTAATCTCCTACTTATCTTTTGTTCCCTTTCCAAGGCCCTTCGTCTGTGGTCTTCGTACTCTTTCTCCAAATCAGCCAAAGCTGTTTTGGCCTGTTGTGTCAAGAAGTTACTGTTTCTAAACTTATAAATGAATAGAAATAAAAGTAAGGTCAAAATGGCAATGATGCCCCAAACTATGGCCTTATAGGTTCCTTTGCTCAGCAGTGCGCCAAAAAAGGAAACGCTGTCCTTTTCGTTGGTGACTTTTTTCAAATTACTGGTAGTCTCCTGCAGTTTGGTGTTCAGCCCGGTTATTTCGGAATTATTACCTTCAATTGTTGCGGACAGTTGTTTGATTGAACTGTTGGCCGTATTGATTGAATCAAAAATGTTTTTCTTGATTTTGTTCAAATCTACCAGTCGAATTACCTCATAGCGTATCCCATTTGCACTGTAGTTTCCCGATTTTTTTTCCAATACTTGAAATTGGGAAACCAAACTTTGGTCTTCTTTTGAAGCATCGGCATCTTGAGCGGAAACAACTAGTATTCCAAGAAGTAATATGAGTGCGGTGAGTGTCCTTGAACGTTTCATGGTCTGATTAAAGAATTTTTAGATTGAGGGTTCGGCGAATTTACGGCATTAAACCAAAAATCAAAAGAAATCGTTTTGTGGTTTTCGTTCAAACCTTTGGTCTGCGATTTTAGTAGTAGGTATATCGCCTCACTTTTGCTATGTATTTTGCCAAACGGATGACCTGATGTGAGTATCCGTACTCGTTGTCGTACCAAATGTAGAGCACGAGACTTTTTCCATCAGCGGACACCAAGGTGGCCTTGCTGTCGTAAATAGAAGGTGCGGAAGCACCAACAATATCTGTAGAAACCAATTCATTGCTCAAGGAGTATTTTATTTGTTCCACCAGATCACCCTCTAGGGCATACTTTTTAAGAATGGTGTTCACACTGTCCTTGGATGTTTTGGTCTTTACTTCCAGATTGAGAATGGCCAGAGAGCCGTTTGGCACAGGAACACGAATGGCATTTGAGGTAAGCTTTCCTTTTAAACCGGGAATTGCTTTGGCAACTGCATTGCCCGCACCTGTCTCCGTGATAACCATGTTTAGCGCTGCTGCACGTCCTCTCCTGTATTTTTTGTGCATGTTATCCACTAGATTTTGGTCGTTGGTATAGGCATGGATGGTTTCTATATGTCCTTTTTTAATGCCCAAGGAATCGTCTATAACCTTTAGGATGGGGGTGATGGCATTGGTGGTGCAAGAGGCAGCGGAATAAATCTTGGTATTTTCTGGATCAAATTCGCTATGGTTCACACCATGTACAATATTGGGAACTTCCTTTCCGGGAGCTGTGAGCAAAACACGACCTGTACCCTTAGATTCCAAATGTTTCGATAAAGAGTCTTTATCCCGAAATGCACCGGTGTTATCAATGATAAGTGCATTGTAAATTCCAAATTTTGTATAATCAATGGTATCCGGCCGGTCTGCACTTATAAATTTTACGGTCGTACCATTGATGATCAAGGATTGGTTTTCCATGTCCACATCCACAGTACCCATGAACTGTCCATGTACCGAGTCTGTTTTGAGCAGGGCGGCCCTTTTTTCAAGGATTTCTTCTGTTAAAGGACCCCGAACTACCACGGCCCTTAAGCGGAGCTGGCTTCCCCGGCCTGTTTTTGCCATCAATTCTCGGGCGACCAGTCTTCCAATACGTCCAAATCCATACAACACTACATCCTTTGGCTTTATTTCTTGGGTGGAATGGGCGTCCATTAATTTATCCAGCACGAAGGCCTTCACATTAAGATGGGTATTATCTTCGGAATGATATTCATAGGTCAACTTTCCAATATCCAACTTGGCGGGGGGAAGATTGATATCGTTGATGGCCCTCAGAATTTCCACTGAATCAAATATGGAAATAGGTTTTTGGACAAATTCACCGGCATATTCATGTAAGTTTATGATATCGCTTACATTCTTGTCGATTATCTGGTTTTTGAATAAAACCACTTCTATGGCCTTATCGTACCAAAGGTCGCTGATGATTTTTATAAACTCGGTGGTGGCTTTTCGTCTATCTGCCTGAAAGGCAAGCTCCTTTTCGTAGGACCTGATGTCGCTCATTTTTGGTGGTGTTGTAGTTTTTTAAATTCCCGGCAAAATTAGATATTTCAAACGTTTTCGTAAAACATTGTACAAAAAAAAGCACCCAAATCGGGTGCCCTTCCTTTGTATTTTTTTTAAAATCTATTGAAGAATAAGACGTTCTTTTTCTCCCTTTTTGTTTATCATGGTGAAACTGGTTCTGCCATAGCGGGATATTTCACTGAAAACGGATTTCGCTTCTTCTATGTCGCCGATTTCCTTCCCGTCCACTTCGGTAATCACTTTGTCTTTGAGGTCATAACGGTCATACCCCTCGGGAACATCGATGATTTTAACACCTTTTTTCACACCAAAGGTTTCTTTGTCCTCTTTGGACAGATTTTTTACCATAAAACCAGTTGCTGGAAGAATAATGCTCTGTTGTTTCTTTAAGCGTACCTTCTTGGTGAGTTGCTTCCCATCTCTATCCACAATTACCTCAACGACATCTCCAGGCCTTTTGGAAGAAAGATATCCAGTAAGTTCAGAAAATTTGCGGACCCAGATATTGTCCACTTTTTTGATGATATCCCCCTCCTGTAAACCGGCATCTTCCGCTCCTGAATCTTGGGATACTTGCGAAACGTAGACACCCTCGATTTCATCCAGACCCATCTCTACGGCTTGTGGTGAATTCACATTAATTGCCGAAATACCCAATAGTCCGCGCTGTACGTTCCCAAATTCCATTAAATCTTCAATGACTTTTTTGGCGATATTGCTGGGAACGGCAAAGGCGTAGCCTACGTACGAACCAGTTTGGGAGGTAATCGCCGTGTTTATTCCGATTAAATCACCATTGGTATTTACAAGTGCGCCGCCACTATTACCAGGATTGACGGCTGCATCGGTTTGGATAAAAGACTGGTTTCTACCCAAAGACCTCGCTTTCGCGCTCACGATGCCCGCAGTTACGGTGGAAGTAAGGTTGAACGGATTGCCAACGGCCAATACCCATTCCCCGACCTTGGCATTATCGGAATCGCCGAAGGCCAAATACGGCAGGGATTCTTCCGAATTTATTTTCAAAAGCGCTATATCCGAATCCTTATCGGCGCCAACAACCTCTGCCTCGTAGGTCTTTTTGTTGTTCAAGGTGACCTCAAGTTGGCTAGCATTGGCAATCACGTGGTTGTTTGTGACAATAAATCCATCAGGAGAAATGATAACCCCCGATCCTGTTCCTATCTGGGGTCTTTGTTGTCTTTCAAACCCATAGAAAAAGTCCGCCAAATTGTTGGACCCTTTATTGACTGACAAATTTTTGACGTGCACCACAGAATTTACCGTTTTCTCCGCGGCTATGGTAAAGTCAACCTCATTGATTCCAGCTCCTTTTGCAGAAGTGGCCAAAGCGCTTGTGCTCAAAACAGGCATCTCTTGGGAAGCCCCGACAAATTTATAGGTGTCTTTTTCAAAAAATAATTTATATGCTCCTAAAGTAATTGCACCTGCAAATAGAGATACAAAAAACAAACCTGCAATTCTCTTCATAATTCAATACTTTTTTAACATTTGGCTTTAACAAAATTAAATGAATTCGTTGTTGACTTAGTCGGTTTAACTCCCTTTTAACTACAAAAAAATCCCTAAAGAATACGCTATATTTGTTGACTTTAATTTCAACATGAGGATTGAATTTTATAAATATCAGGGCACTGGGAACGACTTTATACTTGTCGACAACCGACGCAATACCTTCCCCAAAAAAGATGCCGATCTCATAGCGAAGTTGTGTGATAGGAGATTTGGCATTGGCGCCGATGGACTTATTTTATTGGAAAACGACAAAATGTCCGATTTTAAGATGATTTATTTCAATGCTGATGGAGGGGAAAGCACGATGTGTGGAAATGGAGGAAGATGTTTAGTGGCATTTGCGAAACATCTGGGTATAATTGGTACGGCTACCGCATTTAGGGCCATTGATGGATTGCACACCGCATACATAGAAGGGAATACCGTACGTCTGAAAATGTTGGACGTGCCCGAAATAAAGGAGAAGGTTTCCTACAGTTTTTTGAACACAGGTTCGCCACATCACGTGCAGTTGGTAAAGAATCTGGATACAATGGATGTAAAGGTCGAAGGAGCGAAACTTCGGTATGGTCTTTACGGCAAATTGGGGAGCAATATCAATTTTGTCTCGCAATCCAATGGTACAACATTCGAAGTACGTACCTACGAAAGGGGCGTGGAAAATGAAACGTTCTCATGCGGCACGGGAGTCACCGCGGTCGCTTTGGCCATGCATAGTCTGGGCAAGACGCAGAGTGATGACATTAAGATAAAAACTAGGGGAGGAGCGTTGAACGTGACATTTGAAATAGAAAATGGGAAGTACCATCACATTTTTTTGACGGGTTCCGCAGCGCAGGTGTTTAAGGGTATATGGGAACAGTGAATTTACAAGGAGAAGCTATTTGTCTTAGGGCTTTAGAGCCCGCAGATTTGGATTTTCTGTACCAATTGGAAAACGATACCTCGATTTGGGAGATAAGTGGTACCACAAAACCATATTCCAAAAAAGTACTGAATTTTTATCTAGAAAATTCCCATCGCGATATTTATGAAGTAAAGCAACTAAGACTCTGCATTTGCGATAAGACCTCAAAATGTATGGGCCTTATCGACTTGTTTGATTTTGACCCCAAAAATGCAAGAGCGGGATTGGGCATTGTGATTGCGAAACAGGAAAATCGAAATCAAGGAATAGGGGCGGAGGCCATTGCACTGTTATGTGATTATGCTTTTTCCACACTCCATTTACATCAGATTTACGCCAATATCCTGGAGGATAATGTGCCCAGTATAAACTTGTTTTCGAAATTGGGCTTCGAGACCGTCGGTATCAAAAGAGAATGGATTCGAACCCGTGAAGGATTTAAAAATGAAGTCATGTTTCAAAAAATAGCTCCCCATGTACATTAAAAAGATGGTTTGGGCCGTTGCGGTTTTGGGATTGCTCATTTGCGGTTTTGTGGTCTATCAAATATATTCGGCAATTTTTGAACCGAACACGAAGTTCAACAATGAAACAGCGTATCTTTTTATTCCCACCGGAGCCTCGTTCAATGAAGTTTTGGTTCAACTGGAACCCCTGTTAGAGGACCTAAGTACATTTCGGGCGGTAGCAGAGCGAAAAGCTTACCTCAATAATATCAAGGGAGGAAAATATGCCATCAAACAGGGCATGAACAATAATGAAATCATCAATTCGCTTCGGAGTGGGAACATACCCATACGTGTTTCATTCAATAATCAGGAATCTTTGCCCGCTCTTGCCGGTAGAATTGCGGGCCAGTTGGAGGCGGATAGCGTAGAGTTATTGAATTCCTTTAACGCAACAGATTTTTTAAAGGAAAACAACTTTAACAAAGACACCCAATTGGGGATGTACCTTCCCAACACCTACGAGTTTTTTTGGAATACCTCCGCGGAAGGTTTTCGAGACCGGATGTTGAAAGAATACCATAAATTCTGGAATGCAGAGCGCTTGGAAAAGGCAAATCGCTTGAATCTGTCCCCAGATCAGGTCATTGCTTTGGCTTCCATTGTACAAAAAGAAACGGTTAAGGTGGATGAACGTCCCCGTGTAGCCGGTGTATACTTAAATCGGTTGGAAAAAGGTATTTTGTTACAGGCAGATCCCACGGTAATCTACGCTATAAAAAAAGAAACGGGCAATTATGACACAATTATCAAACGTGTGCTCTACAGAGATTTGGAAATTGACTCCCCCTACAATACCTATAAATACAACGGCATACCACCAGGACCGATAAGTATGCCGGATATCTCCGCAATAACCGCGGTACTCAACCCGGAAAAACACGATTATCTTTTCTTTGTCGCCGATGTCTCCAACTTTGGATACCATAAGTTCGCCGAAACTTTAGCGCAACACAACCGAAATAAGGTGCAATATATCCGTTGGCTAAACGACCAAAAAACCATGCGATAATACCTTTTGGCGTTAATTTTCAACGATTTAACGTTATTTAGGGTGCATTTAAGAAAATCTTAGCAGCTTTACATCCGTTAACAAAAAGTCTCCCCCTATATTTGCCGGCCAAAATAAAATTTTAATGCATGGTGCATTAAAATCATAAATATGTGAATTATGAAAAGATGGATTAGTTTTATTTTGCATCTTGCCATGATTGTCATTTTAACGAGTTTCGGCTCGTACTCGGTAACCAAAAAGGAATACCCCAAAGTTCCGAATGACCTCCGAGTGACTTTAGAAACAGAACCTATTGTTCCTCAAGAATTGGACATAACTGAGGAAATTGCTATTCATCCGCCCTTTTTGGGCAGATCGTACAACGGCTTCAAAGAGGCTTTGGCCTTCAAAGAGTCCCAAGGTAGATACCATGTCACAAACACATTGGGATACCTTGGAAAGTATCAGTTTGGACAAAGTACCTTAAAACTCATGGGTGTGCACAACACCAAAGCATTCTTGAACGATGCTTCGCTTCAGGAAAAGGTCTTTGAAACGAATGTGGCCCGAAACAAATGGATTTTACGACGTGATATCAAACGCTTTAATGGAAAACGTATCCAAGGCGTAGAAATCACAGAGTCGGGCATTGTGGCCGCAGCACATCTTGCAGGTGCCGGAAACGTAAAAAAATACTTGCGCTCTTATGGCAAAAAAGATGTTGCCGATGCGTATGGAACCACAATTTCGCAGTACATCCGAAAATTTGGTGGCTACGATATTTCCAGTATTCCGCAAAAAAGAAACGCTAAGGTATAATTATCCAGAAGACTACAATAAGTGCCCGGGATGGTTTTGCGATTCCGGGTTTTTTATGCTTGAATGATAAAAATAGTGGGTCTCTTGTTCAAATCCAGCTCCATTTCATCCCACTCATGCACAATCTTCGTCTGAATGGACTCAGTAGGTAAGGTAATATCTGTCGCTATGCAGAGACGGGTCTCCTTTTGGAGCGTTTTGGTCAGTTCTTTTAATAATTTATCGTTTCGGTAGGGAGTTTCCATAAAAATCTGGGATTGTCCGGTCTCTCTTGAAATTCGCTCTAGCCGCTTCATCATGGCCTTTCGTTCGGATAATTCAATAGGGAGATAACCGTTAAAAGCAAAATTCTGGCCGTTCATACCACTGGACATCATGGCCATTAAAATGGAGGAAGGTCCTACCAATGGAACCACCTGGATTCTTTTTTCATGGGCTACGCGGACCACTTCGGCACCAGGGTCGGCAATACCAGGACACCCTGCTTCGGAAAGCAACCCAATATCGTCCCCATGGATGCAGGGGTCTAGATATGAAGGTATAATGGAGGGGTCTGTATATTTGTTCAAAGTCTCGATATGAATTTCAGGTTGTGGCTTGCTGGGACTCACTTTTTTTATGAACCGACGTGCCGTCTTTTCATTTTCAACAATGTAATGGTCAATGTTCTCAATGGTCCTCTTGATGGAAATGGGCATTACTTCCAAAGGAGCGTTATCGCCCAAGGTAGTGGGAATAAGATATACTTTTCCTGCGACCAAGCTGGGTCTTGGTTTAGCGCCTTCCATTATCACCCATGTTTTTTGCAATGGCCTCACAAGCAGCATCAATACGCTGGAACACTTTTTCAAAACTATCTGTACCCCCGTAATAAGGGTCAGGTACCTCTTCGCTATTCGTTCCTAATACATCTAATAATAACTGCACTTTTTGGGCGTCTTCTGGCGAAGTGGCCAAATCGAGCAAATCTGAAAGATTCTTTTGGTCCATCACATAGATATAGTCAAACCTCTCAAAATCCAAGGGTGAAAACCTTCTACATCTTTGGTTACTAATATCCAGTCCATGGGACCGGGCCACGGCAATGGACCTAGGGTCCGGGGGTCGGCCTACATGATATCCTGCGGTCCCGGCAGAGTCGACCCAAACCTTTTCTGGGTCTACTTTTGAGGCTAGAATACCTTCTGCTAATGGCGACCGGCAGATGTTTCCGAGGCAGACCATTAAAACATTGGTTTTCATGCTGAACAAGAAAGATTAAGAAAATTTTTTGTTCAGGTCCTCAATATATTTCCTGAACTGCTTGTCGGTTTCAGCCAAATTATCCACGGTTTTACAAGCGTGCAATACCGTGGCATGGTCCCTTTTTCCAATTTGGGAACCGATACTGGCCAAAGAGGCCTTGGTAAATTTTTTGGCAAAGAACATGGCCAATTGCCTAGCCTGGACAATATGGCGTTTACGGGTCTTGGACTGCAGTGTGGCCACATCCATTTCGAAATAGTCTGAAACCACTTTTTGGATGTAATCAATAGAAACTTCGCGTTTGGTGTTCTTCACAAACTTCTCCACTACCTGCTGGGCCAATTCCAGGGTAACTTCGCGCTTATTGAAGGAAGATTGGGCAATCAACGATATGACGGCTCCTTCAAGTTCACGGATGTTGGTTTTGATGTTTTTGGCCACATGATCAATGATATCTTCTGGCATCTCAACCCCATCGCGGTAGAGTTTGTTCCTGAGTATGGAAACCCGGGTCTCATAATCTGGACTCTGCAATTCAGCGGAAAGCCCCCACTTGAATCGAGACAACAAGCGCTGTTCAATGTCCTGCATGTCCACCGGAGCTTTGTCCGAAGTTAAAATAACCTGCTTCCCGTTTTGGTGTAAATGGTTGAAAATATGAAAAAAGACATCCTGGGTGCCCGATTTTCCGGAAAGGAATTGGACGTCATCAATGATCAACACATCTATCAGTTGGTAGAAATGGATGAAATCGTTTCGGGTATTCTTTTTTACCGACTCAATATACTGCTGGGTAAATTTTTCCGCAGAAATATAGAGCACGGTCTTTTCCGGATATTTGTCTTTTATTTCCACCCCTATGGCATGGGCCAAATGGGTCTTTCCCAGACCGACCCCACCAAAAACCAACAAGGGATTGAACGAAGTGCCTCCGGGTTTGTTGGCCACTGCCATGCCTGCGGACCGGGCCAAACGATTGGAATCCCCTTCCAAGAAATTATCAAAGTTATACCCGGGATTCAACTGGGATTCTATCTTGATGTTCCGTATGCCTGGAATAACGAACGGGTTTTTCAACTCCGGACTTTTGGAGGTAATGGGAACATCCAATTCCTGTGGCGCCATGGCCGTTCTGTTGGAACTTGGTATTTGTTCTGTAAAAGGTTCTTTATTGCCATACTTGTTCTCCATCTTGATGATGTAAATAAGTTTGGCATTTTTTCCCAGCTCTTTGGTGAGCGCTACCTTTAAGAGTTTCACATAGTGTTCCTCAAGCCACTCATAAAAAAATTTACTGGGCACTTGAATGCTCAGCGCTTTGTCTGTTAACTTGATAGGCTTAATGGGTTCAAACCACGTTTTGAATGCCTGCGGTTGGATATTATCCTGGATAAAAGCCAAACAATTGTTCCATACGGAATTTGCAGTAACACTCATAAAAGTTTTTCCTTGTTGTTGGTTAGCTATAATTTCTTTTGCTAAGAACTCCTAGGGTTTGGTAGAGCTCGTTGGATGCGACAAATATGTGAACAAACTTTTTAAAAAAAAAATCAAATTCCAGTTGAATGTGTTGTTTTTTTTTCGCATGTTTCCTCAATGTTAACCAAGTCTCTAAATATAAAATTTTTCGCTTAATATATGCGATTAAATTCATTTTCTTTTCGGGTACGCTATGGCGAAACAGACCAGATGGGTGTGGTCTACCACGGCAATTATGCACAATACTTTGAGATGGGACGGACCGAATGGCTGAGAGCCTTGGGCCTCACTTATAAGGGTATGGAAGAAAATGGAATCATATTGCCTGTAATTTCCTTACAAGCCCAATATAAAAAATCCGCTTACTACGATGAGCTTCTCACCATCAAGACCCGTTTAGTAAAAACACCAACGGTAAAAATTTCCTTTGATTACGAAATCTACAATGAGAAAAAGGAACTTTTGGTGACCGCCAATACCGTATTGGCCTTTATGGACGCCCATCATCAAAAACCCATAAAATGTCCAGATTATATTCTCGAAAAAATTCAGTCTGAGCATTGACGCTATATACCCCATTTGTTTCCCGATTTACCCTATTTAATACCATCCGTCAAAACGAAAGACCCAAGAACATAAAGTAGAATTCTCTTCTTCCAGGGCTTTTTCCCTCTCACCTTCCATATCCCCATGGTCCATAACCTAAGTGAAGTACCAAAAATCAGAAACCAGAACCCCTTTCCCCTTTTTACCTTAAACTACGGTCCGTAGCCTTGGCGATGGACCGTAAACCCAAAACCCCCATCCGTCAAATGAAAGCCCTTATTGGTCAAACGCCTAATCAAGGAATCACATACTATTCCTTTCTTCGAGGAATCAATTTGAAAAATTATTGCATTATGACAAATAAAGGAATTTTAAAACTACCTATACTTTTTATCCTCTTGTTAGCGCTGATCGCTTCGTGTGGGAAAGATGACACTCCAACCGATGATACACCAGTTTCCGAAACCCCTACGGATGATGACCCTGGAGATGATGATTCTGACGACGACGATACCGGTGCAAATACCCCGCCGATTGTAGATGATGCAGAATTTTCCGTAGACGAAAACCTTGCCCCTGGTAGCCTTATCGGAGAAATAGTTGCCGAAGATGCCGAACAAACGGTACTGACCTATGCTATAGAGGCGGGTGACGATGCTTCTTTATTTGATGTGGACGATGAGGGAAACCTTACTTTGGCCGCTGACCAAAATTTGGATTACGAATCCGCTACAAGTCATCAGATTACAGTGGTTGTGGGAGATGGAAGCGTTTCGGTCAAGGGGGACGTGACCATCAATGTCAATGATATAAACGAAGCCCCTCAGCTCTTGACCGATGTCTCCACGATTCAAGTGGTTGAAAGTATTGACGACACAGCGGTCATTGTAGATTTGGATGCCACGGACCCAGAAGATGATAAGTTCTTCTTTGCGCTGCAAGAAGACCTTTCTGGCTTGTTTCAGCTAAATGAAGAAGGTGTCTTGGGCCTTTCCAAAGGACAAACGCTGAATTTTGATGACCAACCCAGCCATACGCTTACCATCAGCATTACCGATACGGCCGAAAACCAGACCACCGTACAATTTACCATTACCGTGCTCGAGGTAGTTCCCCTGAAAGATGACCCTGCCTCCTTTGTCACTACCTGGGTGGTGGGTGGTAACCAGACTTTGACCATAGGCACCAACGAAGCTTATACTTATAATTACCAAATTGATTGGGGCGATGATACGGTAGAGGTCATTAACACCAACGACCCACCATCCCATACCTATACCCAATCTGGAGAATATGCCGTGGCCATAAAGGGCCAGTTCCCCGCTATTTTTATGAACAACGAAGCCGTAGTAAAAGAGGACCGGGATGCTCTTAAATCCATCGATAATTGGGGGACCCATAATTGGCTGTCCATGCATCAGGCTTTTTACTTCTGTACTGAAATGCAAGAATGCAATGCTCCGGATGCCCCGGTATTGGGTCAGGTCACGGATATGTCAGAAATGTTTGCTAACTGTTTGGTATTGGAAGAAGGAGATTTTAGTAATTGGAACGTATCAACCATAACAGATATGTCTGAAATGTTCAAAAACACGGCTTTTAATGGAGATTTAAGCAATTGGGATGTACGTCAGGTGACCAATATGTCAGAGATGTTTGCTGATGTGGATGAATTTGAAGGTAATGGATTGAGCGGTTGGGTCACCGAAAATGTAACCGATATGACCTGGATGTTTCTTTCCGCTGATGTATTCAATGCTGACATTAGCAACTGGGATGTAGGTAAAGTAACCAATATGGGAGGGATGCTACAGGGTGCAACCGACTTTGACCATAGTTTGGAAAATTGGAACTTGGCAAGTATACTAACTGCACAGGACAATAATGTTTTCCCACTTGAGAGCATGGAGCGCATGCTCAATGACTCGGGTATGGGACAAACTAATTACAATGCCACTTTAATAGGTTGGGCCGCTAACCCGAATACCCCAGATAACCTTACTTTGGGCGCTGATAACCTTCAGCACTGCGGGGAAGGCTCCAATGCCCGTAAAATCCTCACCGATGCAGTGGAGGGAAATAACTGGACCATACTTGGGGATATTAATTGCAACGATTAAAATCTTCAACTTTATTATTATTAAATCTACTCCCGGCAAGTCCAACTTGCTGGGTTTTTACTTGATATGTCCTTTGTCCAAAAAGGGTAACGGCATACATTTCAGATGTGGAAAACATACCAACTATTGAGAAATCGTTAATCCCGGAATTGAAAATTTTAAGTCAAAAATAAAATGCCCCTTTTTTCTTGGCCTTACCCCTTTGTACCTTAATCTAAGGTCCACAGTCTAAGGTCTATAATCTATGGTCGATGATCTATGGTCGATGATCTATGGTCGATGATCTATGGTCGATGATCTATGGTCGATGATCTACGGTCGATGATTTACGGTCTATAACCTGCGGCCTATGATTTATGGTCCGTAGCCTTGGCGAAGGACCATAAACCCAAAACCCCCATCCGTCAAACCAAAACCCGTATCCGTCAAAAGAGCTGTAAACGAAGGGGAAACAAATCCTTTCTTTAAAACTTGATTCATTTTAAACCAATTTTTCATGACAAACAAAAGATACCTATGGCCTTGTGCACTTCTTACGGCCATGTTACTGCTCGCGCTATCCTGTGGAGGTAGCGACGATAACGATTTACCCCCTACAGATGATGATCCCGGTAGCAACACCGCTCCCGTTGCCAATGACGCGACTGTCTCCGTAGATGAGGACATCACCGATACCGAGACGATTATAAAAGTAGATGCCGAAGACGCGGATGGCGATTCGCTGAGTTATGCGATTACCACTAACGACCTTGAACTCTTCGAAGTGGACGCCAATGGGGCAATAAGTCTGGCCACTGGCAAAACCCTGGACCATGGCAACAAATCACAACATCAGATAAAGGTAACGGTGAGCGATGGAAAAGAGGGCAGCGATATTGCCAACATTACCATAAACGTGAACGCCGTGCAGGGAGGTGACCTTCCGAACAGTGCACCAGAGCTTACCAACAACGAATATGATATCCCCGAAAATGTGGAGGCGGGCATTACCCTGGTCTCTTTAGAGGCTGTGGACGAGGATGAAGGAGATACCCTTACTTTCAGCTTGACCGCGGACGAGAGCGGCCTGTTCGCCCTTTCCGAGAGTGGAGAACTTAGCTTGATAGCGGGCGGCGAATTGGACCACGAAACTGTGGATACCTATACCGTGTCCTTGGAAATAGGGGATGGAACGACCACGGTGGAGGCCGACATTATTTTAAACATTACCGATGTTAATGAGGCTCCTGTCTTTACTGGTGAAACTACCGAATTCGAGGTTGAGGAAAATATAGCAACTGATGTTATTATCTTGGAATTAACAGCTGCTGACCCAGAAGAAGACATGCTACAATTTTCAATAATTCAAAACGCAAATGGTCTTTTTGAAATAGACCCACAACAGGGTAAACTAAGCTTAGCAGATGATAAGGAACTGGACTTTGAAACCACGGAAGGAGACTATGTTATCCAGATCGGAATATCCGATTCGCAAATAGAAACGGTCATTGAACTTACCATAACTGTCTTGGATGATATGCTTTTGGCTGATGACCCTGCATCCTTTGTTACCAAATGGACCACGCAGCAGAATGGGCAATCTATTGTAATCCCAATGAGTGGGGAAAATTTTACAGTGGATTGGGGTGACGGAACCTCAGAAGATGTAACATTGACCAGTGATATTGAACACCAATATACAATTGCCGGTACATACGTGGTGGCCATTAAAGGCCAACTGAATGCTATTAGAATGTATCAAGGTACTGAAGAGAATGCTGCATTGTTAAGTTCAATCGAACAATGGGGGGACTCACAGTGGACAAACATGTTTTTTGCATTTAACGATTGTTCAAATCTAAAATATAATGCCTCTGATGTTCCAGACCTTTCCAATTTGAGTAATCTATCAGGAATGTTTTCTGGATGCACAATGTTCAATGGTGATTTAAGTGAATGGAATGTTGACAATGTTTATAATATGCAATTAATGTTTTGGGAAGCCAGCTCCTTCAATGGGGATATCAGTGTTTGGAACGTGCAGAATGTTCAAAGTACAACACGTATGTTCGGGTATGCATTCTCTTTTAATAGGGATTTGAGCAATTGGAAAGTGAGTAATGTGCAATCCATGTTTGAGATGTTTGCAGGTGCTTCTGACTTTGATCAAGATCTGAGTTCCTGGAACCTTTCAAGTCTTACCAATGCCACAGACATGCTGAACAACTCCGGTCTTTCCCAAGAAAACTATGAAGCGACCCTAATAGGATGGGCAGAGGCGGATACCACGCCGGATAATGTTACATTGGGTGCCGTTGGCCTTACCTATTGCAGTGATGCCGCCAAAGCGGCCCGCAATGAGGTCTTGATAGCCCAAAAAGGGTGGACCATTAATGGGGATACCGAAGATTGTAATTGATACCTAACCCTAGAACCACGTCTTAAAAAGAACTCCTGGGATGGATGGCATCTTATCTTGGGAGTTTTGTTTTTTGAATTTGGTAAACGTTAAAAAAGGGCCACCAAAACAATACTGATGACGGCCAAACCAATGCCAAACCAGTTTTTTACGGACATACCTTCTCTAAAAAGTAGAACACCCACTAAGGTGGATAACATCACGATGGCGACATTGTTAAGGGTAAAAATAGAAGCGCTGGCCCAACGTTCATTTTGGAGGGCGCGCAATAGAAAAAAGATGGAAAAGTAATTGGGAATGCCCAGGGCAATGCCGCCCAACACATTTCTTAAGTTGAGTTTTAGCGGTTTTTTTAGGCTATTGCCCAAAATAAAAAACAGACCAGTGGCCGCTGCGGCTGCAAATACAATTGCGGAAAATAAGGGTAGTTCATCATCCGTCAGATGTACTTCCTCAAAATACTTGATGAATGCATCGATTAATCCAGAACCCAAGAATGCCAAAAGCGGGAGCAACAGGGTTCTCCAACCTAAGGTACGTGGTCCAGCTTTCACTGCAGTAAAATATACCGCTCCCAGTGCCAAAAAAATCCCCAGTACCTGAATCGCGGACAATCGTTCTTGGTAAAGGAAAACGCCAAAAATTACTGGAATCACCAAGGACATTTTCGTCGCAACAGAGGCGACGGAAACCCCAGCGATTTGGGATGTTTTGGCAATAACGTTAAATATGGAGATAAAAAGGACGCCCAGTGCCAGAGTCCCCCATATCCAATCTTTTCCGAAAAGGGTACTTAAAGCGGTAGGCCCTTTGTAAAAGAACAGACCGGTACAACAGGCTACCAAATAGTTCACTATGATGGCGTACAGTGTTTGAATACCATAGGTATCGTACAGTTTAAAAATTACCAGGATAAGCGTAGAACAGAGTACACTTAAAATAAGGTCCAGCATTTACAGATGGGATTTAAGTTGGATAATATCCTCTTGTCCTACCGCTAAGTTCCACGTTTTAATCCCCAACTTAGCGGCAGCATGCGTATTCTCCGAGGTATCGTCTACAAAAAGGGTCTCTGTGGCAACGAGATCGTTTTGCTGCAGGACAAATTCAAAAATGGCCCTATCTGGTTTCCGCATTCCTATTTCATGGGATAAATAAAACGCCTCAAAGACCCTTTTAAACCGAAGGTAGTTTTTGGTACCCATTTTTTTTCGTACCTCGTTGATGTGCAAAGCATTGGTATTGCTCAACATAAACAAGCGATGGGTCTTTTCCTGCGCCAGGGCTTCGATAAACTCGAGGCGATATAAAGGAAAATCCAATAAAATTGAGTTCCAGGCGTGAATCAGGTCGGGGTGGGTAGCCTTGGGAAAATAGGTGGAAACCTCGGCCAAAAATGTTGTAGTAGCCACTTGGCCTTTTTCATAAGTCTTAAAAAGCAGGTCCAGTTCCGGGGTGAGCCGGGTAAGACCAAAAGACTGCATGGCACGGGCCGTGGCGGTTTTGTCCAAATCGAAAAAAATATCCCCAAAATCCAAAACAATGTTCTTTATCATGGCTTAAGAACGGTTAAACGGTCCAAAAGCAGGCGCTTTTTCACGGTGGGCGTCCCCTGTATTTTCGGCGCGGCCAGTCCAGCGCCAAAACTTGAGCTTCCCGTAAAAATGCGCGCTTCATCCCATACACCGGAATCAATAAAGGATTGTAAGGTTTTAGTACCCCCTTCGATGAGCACGCTGCTAATGGAATTCCGATACAAAGCATCGCAAATTTGGGGAACGAGCGTCTCTGAGAAATCTAGAGTTTCATAATGCACCCCTTCCAAATAGCAATGGGTATCAGAGATTTCGGTAAGGATTATGGTCTTCACGCCCTGGTCAAAAACATGAAAATGATGCGGAATCCTCAGATTTCTGTCCAAAACAATCCGAAGGGGGTCTGTTCCCGTCCAATTGCGCACATTTAGCTTGGGATTGTCCTTCAGCACCGTTCGGGAGCCCACAAGAACAGCCTGTTCCTCACTACGCCATTGATGCACCAGTTGCCGTGACTTCGTATTGGTTATCCAAAAGGGTTGGGGTTTCTCATTTCGTTGGGTATCCAAAGGTGCAATGAATCCATCCTGAGTTTCAGCCCATTTCAAAATGATATACGGCCGTTTCTTTTCTTGAAAACTTAAAAAACGTCTGTGGTGCTCCCGGCATACAGCTTCCAAAACCCCGACAGTAACGCGACGGCCGTGGGCCTTTAACTTTTGGATACCTTTCCCGGCCACTTTATCATGGGGGTCCTGGATCCCAATGACTACCTCGGGAATGTCGTGGGCAAGGATCAAATCCACGCAAGGCGGTGTTTTGCCGAAATGGGAACAAGGTTCCAAAGTGACATACAACGTGGCTTTTCGCAACATTGATTTGTCTTTTACGGATGCAATGGCGTTGACCTCCGCATGCGGTCCCCCGTACGGACTGGTGAAGCCTTCACCGATAATTTCTTCGTTGTGCACAACAACGCAGCCAACCATAGGGTTTGGAGCTGTCGTGCCCATTCCGTTTTCTCCTATCTGGATACATCTGAGGATGTATTTTTCATGTATCTTCACCCCGCAAAAATAGGATAATAAAACGCAAGATGGATGCACTTGTAGTTCGTGAAATTCAGCCAGGGGACAACCCCAAAATTGCAGAGCTCATTCGGAACATTTTAGAAGGGATGGGGGTGCCCAAAACAGGAACGGCCTATGAAGATTCTGCCTTGGACGATATGTATTCCACGTACAAAGAACCAAGGTCCAGCTACTTTATTGCCGAGAAAAATGGACGCATTCTGGGTTGTGTGGGCATTGCCCCATTACCAAATTATAAGGACAATACCTGCGAACTTCAAAAAATGTATGTTGCAGAAGAAGGCCGTGGACAGGGCATCGCCCAAAAATTGATGGAGACCTGCTTGTCAAAAGCCAAAGCAAATGGCTTTGATACCTGTTATTTGGAGACCTTGCCCTTTATGAAAGCCGCCCAGGGACTGTACCAAAAAAGTGGGTTTCACTTTATAGAAGAACGTTTGGGGGATACAGGACACTATTCCTGTACCGTCTTCATGATAAAAAAGCTGTAATGCAGTTAACGGACCTAAAAGCTATTTTTCATAAAGAATTGTGCAATCTGTACCCGAAGGAAGAGATAGATACGTTCTTTAATCGGTTGTTGGAACATTATCTAAATTTGGAGCGTTTTGTTTTTGTACTACAGCCCCAACTTACCTTGACCAAGGATGAAACCCAACCCCTATTTGAAGCGCTGGCCCAGTTGAAATTGGAAAAACCCTTGCAATATATCACAGGTGTCGCCTATTTCATGGATTTGGAATTTAGGGTAAATCCGAATGTACTTATTCCAAGACCGGAAACTGAGGAACTGGTCCGATGGGCAATGGATACGCCGCACTTCTTATTCAACAACACTTCGAAAGAAAAGAAAGGTGCCATACTCGATATAGGGACCGGAAGTGGTTGTATCGCCATAGCGCTGGCCAGGAAATTTCCAAACGTCAAGGTATACGCGCTCGATAGTTCAAAAAAGGCTTTGGAAGTGGCCCGTGAAAATGCTCTTGCCCATCAGGTCAATGTTACTTTTTATGAGCGGGACATACTTCAACATGATCCCTCCCCCGAACTTGACCTTGCACTTAACTCTGAACCTGAACTTGAACTTGAACTTGAACCTGCCCTTAGCTCCAAACTTAAATTCGACACCATCATCGCCAATCCCCCGTACGTCCGGGAATCGGAAAAAAAAGAAATTCAAAATAACGTCAAGCAGTACGAACCAGAAAAGGCCTTGTTCGTCCCCGACGACAGACCACTTGTTTTTTACGAGGCCATAGCGGCTTTCGCGAAAAAACACTTAAACCAAAGCGGATACCTCTACTTAGAAATCAATCAATACTTAGCGTCACAGACCCAAGAGGTTTTGGAAGACCTTAATTTTGACGAAATCGAATTGCGGAAGGATATTTTTGGTAATTTCCGAATGTTAAAAGGCCGGGTGTCCCGTTAGCCACGATTTGAAAATAAAGCAATGGAAGCCGAACAACAGATAAATGCCCTTCGCGAAGAACTTCGGGAGCATAATTATAGTTATTACGTCCTGGACCGACCCACTATTTCGGATTATGAATTTGATATGAAGCTCAAAAACCTGCAAGCGCTCGAGTCCGCCCATCCGGAGTTCTATGATGCCACATCGCCCACGTTGCGGGTTGGCGGGGCGGTGACCAAAAATTTTGAGACCGTGGTCCATGAGCACCGGATGTATTCGCTGGACAATTCGTACTCGAAAGAAGACTTGGAGGACTGGGAAAAGCGCATACAGCGAATTCTGGGCAATGTTGCCGTGGAGTATACCTGTGAATTGAAATACGATGGGGCGTCCATCAGTCTGACCTATGAGGACGGAAAACTTATACGGGCGGTGACCCGGGGTGATGGATTTCAAGGGGATGATGTCACCACCAACATCAAGACCATACCATCGGTTCCCTTAAAGCTAAAGGGGGACTATCCGAAGAAATTTGATATCCGTGGCGAGATAATCCTGACCCTGGATGGCTTTGCCCAAATGAATCGTGAACGTGTCGCCAAGGGCGAAGAACCGTATATGAATCCCAGAAATACCGCGTCAGGTAGTTTAAAATTGCAGGATAGTGCCTTGGTAGCACAACGCCCCCTAGAATGTTTGTTGTACAGCATCGTTGGGGAAAACCTGAACCTTACCACGCAATTCGAAGTATTGGAAAAAGCCAGGTCCTGGGGATTTAAAGTGCCCATCGTGGCCCAATTGTGCAAATCCACGGACGAAGTGCTCCAGTTTGTGGAACATTGGGATGGGCATCGCCACGACCTTCCCTATGAAACGGATGGCGTGGTCGTCAAAGTGAACACCTTACGGTACCAGGAGGAACTGGGCTACACGGCCAAAGCGCCGCGTTGGGCCATGGCGTATAAATTTAAGGCGGAACAAGTTTCCACGGTATTGCACAAAATAACGTACCAAGTGGGGCGCACCGGGGCCATTACGCCCGTGGCCAATCTAGAACCGGTTTTGTTGGCAGGGACCACGGTGAAAAGGGCTTCCTTGCACAACGCCGACCAAATCGAAAAACTGGACATTCGGGAAAGGGACACCGTTTTTGTGGAAAAAGGCGGGGAGATCATTCCCAAGATCATTGCCGTGGATTTTACAAAACGTCCTTCAGATTCCAAAAGGACCGTCTACGCGGCGCAATGTCCCGAATGTCGCAGCCCGTTGATCCGTAACTTGGGTGAGGCCCAACACTTTTGCCCCAATGATGTGGGCTGCCCTACACAGATTACAGGACGTATCCAGCATTTTATCTCCCGTAAGGCCATGGATATCGAGGGCATGGGGAGTGAAACGGTGGAACTGCTCTTCAAAGAAGGCCTGGTTCAGAACTATGCCGATCTCTATACCTTGACCAAAGAGGCGGTGATGCCTTTGGAGCGTATGGCAGAGAAATCCGCGGAAAATCTGGTCAATGGTGTGGCCGCCTCCAAGGCCATTCCCTTTGAGCGGGTCCTGTTCGCACTGGGCATCCGTTATGTGGGAGAGACCGTGGCCAAAAAATTGGCCAAGGCCTATAAAAATATCGATGCGCTCCGCCTCGCTACGGAAGAAGAGTTGGTGGCCGTGGATGAGATTGGGGGACGCATCGCAGAAAGTGTGGTACAGTTTTTTGCGGTACCTGAAAATAGGGAAATCATAGAACGCTTAAAAACCTATGGCCTTCAGTTTTCCCTTTCGGAAGCCCAGATGGAAGGGCAGACCGAAAAGCTCAAGGGCCAGACTTTTGTGGTGTCCGGGGTGTTCGAGGCCATCAGCAGAAACGACCTGAAAAAGAAGATTGAAGACAACGGGGGCAAAGTGGCCTCTTCCATATCCTCCAAGACCAGTTTTTTGGTGGCCGGCGCCAATATGGGACCCAGCAAAAAGACCAAAGCGGAAAATCTGGGTATTCCCATCATTTCGGAACAAGAATTTTTGGATAAGCTAAACGCGTAAAAAGTAGAGGTCAGCGATATGTGGTGAACCATTGATGCTAAATGATGGGTTTTTGGTTCTTATTTTCCATTACCTATTGATCACTAAGACGCATCCCTTGGTACCTACCTTGATTGCTACCTGCCCGCTGTTACTTTTCAATTGCCCATTTTATGGCTTATCCTGCCCCGTAGCTTTCCCAACGTTCAAAACCCAGATAATCCACCATCATCCCTGTCCCCTTTTCCCTTGCCCATGGTCCGAAGCCTTGGCGAAAAACAAACATCTTTAAACCTATATTATATGCCCGTGGTCCGAAGCCTTGGCAAAGAACAAACATCTTTAAATCTTCATTATATGCCCGTGGTCCAAAACCTTGGCAAAGAACGAACCCCCTTGAACGCTGTTCACCTGCCCGTGGTCCGAAGCCTTGGCGAAGGACCGTCAACCCAAACCCCCCATCCATTGATCCATATAGGGCAGCCATCAATTGGTGCTCCGGGGAACCAAAGTGGTCCCTTTATTTTATTAGGATAATCCGTAAAATTTTAAAGATGATGAAAAAAAAGACCTATGCTTTTCGGGCGGTACTGGCGGCGCTGTCCCTGGTAGTGGCCCTTTCCTGTGGCAAGGACGATGGGCCCGGTAATACCCCGCCCACCATTGAAAACCAAACGCTCACCGCAGCGGAAAAAGTCGCTCCGGGCGTGCCTTTTGGCGCAGTGGCGGCATCGGACGAAGACCCGAACGATGACCTTGAATTTTCCATTACGCAAGATGCCGACGACCTTTTTGACATTAACAGCAGCTCCGGCCAGGTAAGCCTGGCCACGGGCAAGAGTTTTGACCGGGACAATAAGTCCCAGCACAGCATTGAGGTGACCGTTTCCGACGGTGAGGCCGAGAGCAGTGCCACCATTACCATAAATGTGCTTCCCGGCGATGGGGGCCCAAGCGGCGATGCCGCGCCCGTGATCGAGGACCAGGCCTTTGAGGCCGCAGAGGACCTCACGGATGCCGATACCATTGCCACGGTGACCGCCACGGACGAAGACGAGGGCGATACCCTGTTCTTTAGCATTACCGAAGACGCCAGCGGCCTGTTTGTCATGGACGATGACGGCAACTTGGGCCTCGCCGAAGGGCAGCCCCTGGATTTTGAGGGCGATACCCAAGAATATGAGATTACCGTACAAGTAAGTGATGGCGACCAGACCGATACCGCCACCATTACCATTACCGTGACCGATGTAAACGAGCCCCCGGTTGTAAATAGTGAACTTGAGTTTAGTGTATTGGAAAATGTGAATGATATCTTTATAATTGGTGTGATAAAGGCGGAAGATCCTGAGGGCGACACGATTGAATACATTATTTTAACAGATGCAGATGATTTGTTTGAAATAGATATAAACACTGGTGAAATTAGTTTGAGGCCAGGAAAACAACTCAATCACGATGTAAATACAAGTCATACCATTACCATTAGCGTTCTGGACAAGAAAGAAGGTAATCCACTGGATGTAGATATAATTATAAATGTCGAAAATGTAGATACCCTTGCTGAAGATCCCAATGCCTTTGTCACCCGGTGGAACGTAACCCAAGGTGACTTGGATATTACTATCGGTACTGACCCAAATTACCAATATAATTATACCATAGATTGGGGGGACGGTACCCAAGAGAATGTCACCCAAGATGGCAATATAGAGCATGAATACGAGGAAGCAGGCACCTACACGGTGGCTATTGTGGGTACTTTCCCGGCGATTAATATGAGCATTTCAGACCAAAGTAGCCGCCAAGCTTTGGTACGGATTGACCAATGGGGCGGGGAGGCCAACGTATGGCAGACCATGGTCTCAGCCTTTGAAGATTGTATAAATCTGCAATATGCCGCGACTGATTTGCCCAATCTTTCACAGGTGACAAGCTTGTCCAGAATGTTTATGAATGCCAGCAGTTTCAACGGGGATGTAAGTGGATGGGATATATCCAATGTAACCAATCTCATTTCCACGTTTCGGGAGGCAACTGCTTTTGAAGGTACTGGAGTAGCTGGTTGGGAAACGGAGAATGTAACCTCTATGTTAAATACCTTTAGGGATGCCAGTAACTTTAACCAAAGCCTAGGGGATTGGGATATCACTTCTTTGGATGGTAACAATGACTTAGTAGGTTTTTTAAGTGGTTCTGGACTATCATGTGTAAATTACGGTGCCACGCTCACCGGTTGGTATAATGATGGTAACTCGGATCTTCTTCCAAATATGAATGTAGGCGTCAGCGGTATGCAATACAATTCGTTCCTTCAGGCTACGGTAGTCAATGGTTTGATAAATGATTTCGGTTGGGATTTTAATGGCCATACTTCGGTGCCGTTCAATGAATGCAATTGAAGCGGGTAGCACACTTATATTCTTTATGAAAAATAATGCCCCTGGAGTTTTAGAGCTTCAGGGGTTTTAATATTAGGTTGGACAGCAGTCTTCATCTTTAAAGGTTTTTCCTTTTCCTAACCTATGATGTACGGAAACTTAAAACCAGAAACCAAAAAAAAGCAGTCATCAAAAATCCGTCAATTCAAACCGGGCATTCGTCAATCCAAACCGGGCATCTGTAAATATACCACCAGAAAACCTGGGTAATCCCAATACTTTCGCCCCAACCTTTTAAATACACCAAGATGAAATTACAACACTTTTTTTCAAGTTTATGTATTCTTTTTTTATTGGGCGCTTGTAGCAGTGACGATAATGGAGCTGCTCCCGTAACGCCAGAGGAAAGTAATGCTCCCCCTGTAGCCACCGACCAGACTTTTTCTGTTTTTGAGGATATCACCGATGCGGAAACCATAGCACAACTGGTGGCCACGGATGCGGACGGTACGGCTTTGGTCTTTGATATTATCAACGACCCTTCGGAATTGTTTACCGTGACCCCTGGGGGTATTTTGCGCCTGGTAAATGGTGCCTCCCTGGATTTTGAACAGGCACAGACCCATACCTTGACCATTAATGTAAGCGATGGGGTGGAAAATATCAATTTTACCGTGACCCTCGAGGTACAGAACATTATCGAAAATCTGTTTGAAGACCCGGGGTCCTTTATCATTACCCTAAATGTGGAAGACGCCGCAAGCAAAGTAACGATTCCCACGGTAGAAGGACTGGATTATAAATATAGCTTGGACTGGGGCGACGGTTCCCCTGAAGTGGATTTTGGGGATGGGACATCGCCCACACATGAATATGCCTCCCCTGCGCAGTACCAAGTGGCCATTAAAGGGGACTTCCCGGCCATTCGCATGGGCGACTTGGGCGAAAAGGATGCGGGCCGCTTGGTTTCTTTAGATCAATGGGGCACCACCGTTTGGGAAACCTTGGAGGAAGCCTTCGCCGGGGCCGAAAACATGGTCTATACCGCGGAAGATATCCCAAATCTGGAGGAGGTCAGTAGCATGCAGAAAACCTTTTATAATGCCAGAGCTTTTAACGGGGACCTGAATGCTTGGGATGTTTCCCAGGTAAAGGATATGACCGCCACGTTTCAAAATGCAGAAGTCTTTAATGGCAATCTTAGCGAATGGAACGTCGGCAATGTGGTCTCCATGAAAGACATGTTCAACGGTGCCACTGCTTTTGAAGGGGGCGACCTAAGCCAATGGATGGTTGACAATGTCACCGATATGAGCGCCATGTTCAAGGATGCCGTACTTTTTAACAGTGACATAAGCGGTTGGGAAGTGGGCAAGGTCATCGATTTTGAGGGCACCTTCCTAAATGCTGAAGCCTTTGACCAAATTCTGGCGGAGTGGAACGTTTTTGCTGCGGCCAGTTTTAATCAAATGCTGACCATGCTCAGCGATTCGGGATTATCGACCGAAAGTTATAGCGCTACCCTGGTGGGCTGGTCCCAGTTGGATGCCATTGATTTAGGTGTGGATTTTGCTCCTACCGGTCTGGTCTATTGTGGGGATGAGGCCAAAACGGCCCTGACAGTTCTTGAGGGCAAAGGATGGACCATAATCGGACATAGCGAGTGTAGCAACTGATATTTGCCGTAATCCTAATTTTTTGAGGATTTTGATTATTTTGTTTGGTTGACCACCTGGGGACATCGGTTTTCAGGTGGTTTTTTTATTTTATTTGGGGTCCATTCACGGATGGAAAAACCGCTGTATTCAGAATTTTACAATGGAAAAGCTTACACAGTGATGCTCCAGCCCCGGGAGGCCATTTCCCCGGACTCAAAGTAAAAATCAATGCGCCCCAAATTGATTCCGTAACAGCCCACCTGATTGATCAATACTTGGTTCCCTAAAGCATTGGTCCTGATTTCCGGTTTTTCTAAAAAAGTATGGGTATGTCCCCCAATGATGAGGTGGGTGTGTTTGGTACGTTGCGCCAAACGTGTATCCGAAGGCATCTCAGGGCTTCGATAATCATATCCCAAATGGGACAGGCAAACAATGAGATCGCATTGCTCTTCTTCGTACAGCGATCGTTCCGTGTCCAAGGCAATCTCGTAGGGGTCTTTGTACACGGTTTCCTTATATAGCTTTTTAAGGACCAAGCCGTCCAATCGGATTCCAATGCCATAAACTCCAACCTTAATGCCATCTACCATATAAAGCTTGTACGGTTTTACGTGGGGCTCCATTACGGTGTTCGAAAAGTCGTAATTGGCGGATATCAGGTCGAATTGGGCATGGGGTACCTGGGCCAACAGCCCGTCTATACCATTATCAAAATCGTGGTTTCCAATGGTGGCCGCGTCGTATTGGAGCATGCTCATTAACTTGAACTCCAATTCTCCCCCATAAAAATTAAAGAAAGGGGTACCTTGAAAAATATCGCCGGCATCAAAAAGTAGCGTATTTGGATTTTCTGCCCGGATATTGGCCACTAAATCTGCCCGTCGGGCCACGCCCCCCAAATTGGCCCAAGACGAATGGCTTTTCGGAAAGGGTTCAATATGACTGTGCACGTCGTTGGTATGCAAAATGGTAATCTGCTTTTTGCCCACACCATCACAGGAATGCATCCCCAGTCCCCCCAAAGTCAAAAAGGAAGAAGTTGCTGCTGTATTTTTAATAAAATCCCTTCGTTTCATAGGTCACTGCAATTGGATGAAACGTTTATCGACCTGGGCCGTCAACGTATCTTTTCGTTTAAAATGGTCAATAATCGCGTTTCGCAACAAATATTCGGTATCGGTGAGGGATTCAAATTCTGGAAAGAACCCAATATCCGAACCACCCGAGACCAGATAATCTGAGGTGGCGACATGATAGTTCTGATTCTCATCAAAAGGCTTGCCTTGAATGTTCACGGATTCCAGCCCGCCCGAGGTATCCAAAACAATTTCAAGACCCGATATGGCATGGGCCCTTTTGGAATTGGCCAGAAAAAGGACCAATTTTCGAACTTGGGTACCGTTCAGTTCAACGACGGAGATGTAGTTTTCAAAGGGCATAATTTCATACGCATTCCGCGCGGTGACCTTACCTTTAGAAAGTACCGAACGAATGCCCCCTTTGTTCATCACAACAAAGTCCAGGGATTTGCCAATTTTTTTCTCTACCAACGGATTGGTTTCTTCGTAGATCAGGTCGGCCAGGAAATTGCCCATGGAGGTGTTTCGTTGTCCATCGTTCAACAAAAGGGATTTTGGGGCGTAGCACAAGGTACTGTCCAAGATGGCATCCACTCGATTTTTGAAAGGGGCCACAAATTCCTTGATAGAATCCACTTCAACAAGGGTCGAATCTACCCCCAACTGGGCGCCTTGAATGCTTGTGAGGTGTTTTGTTTCTTGCTTGCAAGATAACATAAGTCCGATTGTTATAAATACAACAAAATGTTTTATTTTTGGATTTATCACTTCAATTATCTTTACAAAGTTATCTTGGCAGAATCTATACCTTTACAAAAATGAAAGAAAAAAATGTTTTTCAAAGGGCTCCAAGATAAATTTAAGGTTAAATCCGGAATTAAATATTTAGAAGAGGAGCTGGAAAAACCCCCGGTTCCCGTAAAAAGGGAAAAGGGAATTACCAGTGTGGCATGTATCGTGGACTTGAACCACTTCGCCAATGCGGAGCAGTTCTATGAGCTTATTGACGAATTTTCGTTGCGGCCCAACGCCATAAAAATCATTGGATACAAAAGGGATTTTGACAACACATCCCCTTACGCGATACAGGTATTTACCGACAAGGATTTAGGCTGGAAAGGAGATATTGAAAACGGTTATGTTCTGGAATTTTTAGGAAGGGAGTACGACTTGCTCATCAATTATTACGATCAGGATAATCTGATGATGAAGTTATTGTCCATACGAACACCGGCCCGATTAAAAGTGGGTTTTGGTGCCTTGGACCCTAAATTCAATGATTTGATATTGAATGTACCCTTGGGGGATTTCAAACTGTTTAAGCGCGAATTGAAAAAGTATTTAACAGTTTTAAACGAATTATAGTGAATCAATTTAAAGGAACAGGGGTGGCTTTGGTTACGCCCTTTAATGCGGATAAGTCTATTGATTTTTTAGCCTTGGAGCGGATTGTGGAGCATTCCGTTCAAGGAGGTGTGGATTATTTGGTGGTTTTGGGAACTACTGCGGAGGCGGCAACCTTATCCAAAGCGGAAAAACAACAGGTCGCCCAAAAAGTAGCCCTTACCAACGCTGGCAGAGTACCTCTTGTATTGGGCATAGGGGGTAACAACACCAGCACCGTGGTGGAAGAACTGCAGCATACTGATTTGTCTGAATATGATGCTGTACTTTCCGTATCCCCCTGTTACAACAAGCCTACCCAAGAAGGGATTTATCATCATTTTAAGGCTTTGTCAGAAGCCAGTCCCAAACCCATAATAATGTATAACGTCCCTTCCCGAACAGGGAGTAATATGGCCCCAATGACCACGGTACGGTTGGCCCGGGATTTTGAAAACATCATTGCGATTAAGGAAGCGTGTGGAAATTCCATTCAAATCGATACCATTCTAAGTACCAAACCTGATGGTTTTCAGGTGATTTCCGGAGATGATTTTACAGCCTTGTCCACTGTTTTGGCCGGTGGGTCTGGGGTAATCTCTGTATTGGGGCAAGGGCTGCCCCACGAGTTTTCGGAGATGATTCGGCTGGGTTTGGAGAACAATGCAAGACAGGCCTATCAAATCCACCATCAGTTGCTACCATTAATGCATTTGGGTTTTGAAGAGGGCAACCCTGCCGGCATCAAGAGCATATTTGAATCTCTTGGTCTGAGTACGGCCTCAGTGCGCTTACCTCTTGTGGAAGCTTCCAATCCTCTCAAGAAAAAAATCGGTGATTTTCTGGGCACTTTGAGCAGGGTAGGTGCTTAAACCACGTTAAAATGTCGCCAAAATAAGGGAATTTCTCCCCAACTACCCCTATTTTTCGGAAGTCAATCTATTTTTTAAATCCGTGGAGAATAGCTACTTTTGCCCAATGTTTTTGAAAATGAGTTTACGTTTTTTACCCTTATCTCTTTTGGCTGTTGCCCTCCTTACGGGATGTAGCGAGTACCAAAAAGTTTTGAAGGAGGACAATGTAAAGGCGAAATACGAACTTGCCGAGAAGTTTTACAATGAAGGGGATTTTAAACGGGCCCAGCGCTTGTTTGAACAAATAGCGCCCAAATATGTGGGAAAACCCCAAGGGGAACGGGTGATGTTCTTTTTTGCGAGCACCTATTACAACAACAAAGAATTCTACTTAGCAGGATACCAATTTGAACGTTTTGTAAAATCATACCCTAAAAGTGATAAAATCCAAGAAGCCTCCTTTTTAGGGGCAAAAAGCTATTACATGCTTTCGCCAAAATACTCTTTGGACCAAACAGATACGGATAAGGCACTTTCCAAATTGCAGACATTCATCAATACCTATCCAGAGTCGGAATATTTCGATGAAGCCAATACCATTGCCAGGGAGTTGACTTCCAAAAAGGAAAGAAAACAGATTGAAATCGCCAAGCAATTCAATAAGTTGGGGGAATTTAACCTCGTCATCTTGGTGTCCGCCATAAAAGCACTGGACAACTTTGTAGCGGATAATCCCGGCTCTATTTACCGTGAGGAAGCACTGTATTATCGAATTGAGGCCACAACCAATCTGGCAATCAACAGCACGGACGATAAGAAAAAGGAACGTTTGGAGGAAGCCCAGGCTTCGTACAACAACTTGTTAAAGTACTATCCGGAATCACGGTTCAAGAAAAAGGCGGACGATCTCGCCGAGAAAATACAGAAGGGGCTTGGCCAGTTTCAAGAATCCAAATAGAAAGTAAATACAAGAAGCACAATGCAAGATTTAAAAAATACTAAAGCACCGGTATCTACCAAAACGTTGAACCGGAATGAATTTGATGATAAAACCGACAATATCTACGAAGCTATTTCCATAACCGCAAAAAGGGCCATCCAAATCAATTCAGAGATAAAAAAGGAACTCTTGGAAAAATTGGAGGAGTTCGCGACCTACAGTGACAGTTTGGAAGAGGTTTTTGAGAACAAGGAACAAATAGAGGTGTCCAAATTCTATGAAAAATTGCCCAAGCCCCATGCTTTGGCGATAATGGAATGGTTGGAAGACAAAATTTACTATAGAAATACGGAGAAGGACGCCTAAATGTTGAGCGGTAAAAATATTCTTTTGGGCATTACCGGGGGAATTGCCGCATACAAAACCACTTTTCTAACAAGATTATTGATAAAAGCTGGTGCCTCGGTTCAAATTGTATTGACCGAAAGTGCCAGCTCTTTTGTTTCCCCGTTGACGCTGTCCACCTTATCCAAAAACCCGGTTTTGATGGATTTCACGAACGAGGAGGACGGAAGTCTTTCCTGGAACAACCATGTGGAATTGGGTCTTTGGGCGGACCTTATGGTAGTGGCGCCCGCTACGGCGAATACCCTTTCAAAAATGGCCCACGGCACCTGTGATAACTTGCTTTTAGCTACCTATCTTTCTGCAAAATGCCCAGTTTATTTCGCTCCTGCCATGGATTTGGACATGTATAAGCATCCCTCAACGAAAGCAACTTTGGATACCTTGGTTTCCTTTGGAAATAAAATGATTCCAGCTGAGTGTGGTGAACTGGCCAGTGGTCTTCACGGAGAAGGGCGTATGGCAGAACCGGAGACTATTTGCACTTTTATTAGCGAAGATTTAAAAAAGGGACGACCCCTTTATGGCAAAAAAGTACTGATTACGGCAGGTCCTACCCACGAACCTATAGACCCGGTCCGTTTTTTGGGGAATCGCTCTTCGGGCACAATGGGCTTTGAATTGGCGAAAACTGCGGCAAATCTTGGTGCCGACGTGGTGCTGATTACCGGACCAACAGCACTCTCGTTAAGCGATTCCAACATTGACCTGGTCCGTGTCGAGACGGCCCAAGAAATGTATGAAGCTTGCCTTGCGCACTTTCCTTCCGCTATCGTGGTGATCGCTGCAGCTGCCGTTGCGGATTATCGGCCTAAACAAATCCATAAAGAAAAAATGAAGAAAAAAGAGGGGGATCTACTGTTGGAACTGGAGCGAAATCCTGATATACTTCTTTCAATGGGTCAAAAAAAGAAACATCAGTTTTTAGTAGGTTTTGCTCTTGAGACCGAGAATGAGCTCGAGAACGCCAAGGGAAAGCTAAAGCGAAAGAATCTGGATGCCATTGTTTTGAATTCTTTAAATGAAACTGGTGCAGGTTTTGGACCAGGAACGAACAAAGTGTCGTTTATAGACAAGAATTTGGACATAAAAACGTTTGACTTGAAAACGAAACCCGAAGTTGCCGGGGATATTTGGGAAGAAATCATAGGCAGAATCCATGTATAGACTTTTTTTCTTTTTGCTCTTCACTGGGTTTTCTTGGGCGCAGGAATTGAACTGTGAAGTTGTTGTCAATTCGGACCAGGTCAATCAAACCAATCAGCAGATTTTTAGAACCTTGGAGCGTTCTTTGAATGACTTCGTGAATAAAAATAAGTGGACCAACCGGGTTTTTAAGGAAAATGAGCGTATCAACGCCCGAATGTTCATCACCGTTACCCAATACGAGTCCGACCGTTTTGAAGCCAATATTCAGCTTCAATCTTCCCGTCCTGTGTACAATACCTCTTATGACAGTCCTGTGTTTAATTATAAGGACAATGCGTTTAATTTCATTTACCAGGAGTTTCAGCCCTTGGTCTACAATGAAAATGTATTTGAATCGAATCTCATCGCGGTAATGGCTTACTATATATACGTTATCATTGGGTTGGATGCAGATACATTTTCCTTACAGGGAGGGGATGATTATTACCGAAAGGCCCAAAATATAGTCACCCAGGCCCAAGGAACGGGAGCAGCGGGCTGGAGCCAGGAGACGGGTACCCGTTCTAGATTTGAATTGGTGGACAATCTCTTGAACAATTCGTTTCGTGAGTATCGCATAGCCATGTACAACTACCATCGTAAAGGCTTGGATATTTTGGGAGATAACAACAGCACGGGCAAACAGGTGATCGCCGGAAGTCTGCGTCTTTTTGAGACCCTCATCAAACGTAGGCCCAATGCTTTTTTGATACAGACTTTTTTTGATGCTAAATCTGAGGAAATCCAAAAAATCTTCTCCGATGGTCCTAAGGTGGATATTGTTCGGCTTAAAGAAACCTTGAATTCCGTAGCACCGTTTTATTCTAATGTTTGGAATGATATAAATTACTAGCCCATTTCTTCAAAGACATTTATCTTTATCCGATAAATCTTGAAAAGTGCTGACCCATCTTTCCATTAAAAATTACGCATTGATCAACGACATCAATGTTACGTTTTCTGAAGGTTTTACTACAATTACCGGGGAAACAGGGGCGGGCAAATCCATTCTGTTGGGAGGGCTGGCCCTAGCTTTGGGAAAACGGGCCGATTTGTCCAGCTTGAGAAATACCGAACAAAAATGCATCATAGAAGCTGAATTTGATATTGAAAAATACCATTTGGACCGGTTTTTTGTCAAAAATGACCTGGATTATGAAAAAGAAACCATTTTACGGCGGGAAATTCTGCCCAGTGGCAAGTCAAGAGCTTTCATAAATGACTCACCGGTTACCTTGGACGTGTTAAAAAGTTTGGGAGAATCCTTGGTTGACGTACATTCCCAGCATCAAACCTTACAGCTTACTGAAAATGACTTCCAAATTAAGGTTGTGGATGCCTTAGCGGGGAATGCGTCAAAGCTAAAGACCTATTCGGAAAACCTGAAGACGTTTAAAAGTCTGAGCTCCCAGTTAGAGAAACTTCGCGACTTTCAGGCGAATTCAAACAAGGAACAGGATTACAATACGTTTTTATTGAAAGAGCTTGAAAATGCAGCCTTAAAAACAGGAATTCAGGAAGAACTGGAAAGCGAGCATGAAGCGTTGAGCAATGTGGAGCAGATTATGGCCCTGCTTTCCCAAGGCAATCAATTGCTATCGGATGAACAGATGGGCATAATGACCCATCTGACCGATTTAAAACGAATCTTTCAAAATCTAGCAACTTATGGGAGTAGCTATGAAGTGCTGAATCAGCGTATTCAATCTGTTTTTTTAGAGATGGACGATATTTCCGCAGAAATCGAAAATGTACAGCGTGGGGTGGAAGCGAGTCCAGAAAGGTTGGAAGTTGTCAACGGACAGCTTCAACAATTGTACGATCTCCTAAAGAAACATCAAGTGGGTTCCGTTGAAGCGCTTTTGGGAGTAAAGACTGAGTTGGCCATCAAAGTTGATGCGGTCGAGAATATAGAAAGCAAAATACAAGAAAAGGAGCAGGAGTTGGCTCAGCTTGTCGAAGAATTAGAACAACAGGCGCTGATGATTCGGGATGCAAGAAATGCCGTAATCCCAAAATTAAAAAGTAGGTTGCAGGAAAGTCTATATCCCTTGGGTATGCCATCAGCAACTTTTAAGATAGAAATAAACCCCAGCAACACGTTCAAATCCAACGGTAAAGACGACCTTATCTTTCTTTTTTCTGCCAATAAAGGCTCGAACTATGGCGAGCTGAAAAAAGTGGCATCCGGCGGTGAATTGTCCCGGATAATGCTGACCATCAAATCTATTTTGGCCCAATATGAACATCTGCCCACATTGATGTTCGACGAAATTGATACCGGTGTATCCGGTGAAGTTTCCAATCGTATGGGAGAGATCATGCAAACTATGAGCCATAGCATGCAGGTCTTTTCCATTACCCATTTACCACAGGTGGCTTCAAAAGGGAAGAACCAATTTAAAGTGTACAAAGAAGAAAGAGAAGGAAATACCAGCACCCAGATGCGCTTGTTGTCCGAGGAAGAACGGATAGCTGAATTGGCGGAAATGCTCGGTGGAAAATCCTTGTCCGATTCGGCACTGGCCCATGCCAAGGAGTTGCTGAAACAACCTTAAAGGACTTCCGTCCTTTTGAATCGTCAAATCGGAAAGAATAAATATCTTTGCCGCTAAACCAACGAAGTATAAAGTACTATGGCATATAATCTTTTGAAGGGAAAAAAGGGTATTATTTTCGGGGCTTTGGATGAGAATTCCATCGCCTGGAAGACTGCGGAACGCGTCCATGAAGAGGGCGGTACATTCGTGTTGACCAACGCACCCATCGCGATGCGAATGGGACAGATAAAACAATTGGCGGAAAAAACAAACTCAGAAATCATACCCGCCGATGCCACAAATGAAGAGGACCTTCAAAATTTAGTCGAGAAATCCTTGGAAATTCTAGGGGGTAAATTGGATTTTGTCCTACATTCCATAGGAATGTCCGTAAACGTAAGAAAAGGAAGGGCCTATACCGATGAGAAATACGATTTTACCACAAAGGGATGGGATGTTTCCGCACTTTCTTTCCACAAAGTGATGCAGGCACTATATAAGGCCCATGCCATGAATGAATGGGGCAGTATTGTGGCCCTCACCTATATGGCGGCCCAGCGAACTTTTCCCGATTACAATGATATGGCCGATAACAAAGCTTACTTGGAATCGGTGGCCCGAAGTTTTGGATACTTTTTTGGAAAAGAACATAAAGTTAGGGTGAACACCATTTCACAATCCCCTACACCGACCACTGCCGGGCAAGGTGTCAAAGGTTTTGATGGGTTCATTAGCTACGCTGAAAAAATGTCCCCATTGGGCAACGCAACAGCCGCCGATTGTGCGGACTATACGGTTTCCTTGTTTTCTGACCTGACCCGAAAAGTGACCATGCAAAATCTTTTTCATGATGGAGGATTTTCCAATACCGGTGTAAGTCAAGAAGTGGTGGACGCATTTTCAAAGTGAATTAATAAAGATATTGAATAAGCCATCCAGGACAGGATGGCTTTTTTGTTTTTTTGATGGAGATACGACTGTCTTTGATAATACCGGTTTTCAATAGGCCCGATGAAATTCGGGAATTGTTGGAAAGTCTTTTGGAACAGCGTTTCCAAGGGATGTATGAGGTGGTGATTATTGAAGATGGGTCTACTCAAGATTCTGCGGAGGTTGTAAATCAATTTAGTGATGCGCTTCAAATAACTTATTTTTCTAAGTCGAACACGGGGCCTGGTGATTCTAGAAATTATGGGATGCATCGGGCGGAAGGTAATTATTACATCGTTCTTGACTCCGATTGCATTTTGCCTCCAAATTATTTAGAAGAAGTAGTGCACGAACTAAATCGGGATTTTGTACACTGTTTTGGTGGTCCTGACGCGGCCGACGTCTCTTTTTCGAAGGTGCAGAAGGCCATAAATTACACAATGACCTCGTTTTGGACCACTGGGGGAATCCGAGGCGGAAAGCATAGTGTCGATAAATTTCAACCAAGGAGTTTTAACATGGGAATTTCTCAGGAGGCCTTTGAGAAAACAGGAGGATTTGGACAGATTCATCCCGGGGAAGATCCTGATTTGACCTTCAGAATTTGGCAAGCAGGCTTTAAAACACGATTATTCCAGAACGCCTTCGTATACCACAAAAGGCGTATCAATTGGAACACGTTCTACAATCAAGTGCACAAATTTGGTTTGGTAAGACCAATATTGAACAAATGGCATCCAAAAACAGCAAGGTTTACCTATTGGTTTCCTTCTTTGTTTTTAGCAGGTCTTTTGGTGTCCATAGTTCTTCTTTTTAATGATGTGGCCGTACCGATTGTAGGTTACTTGATCTATTTTTTACTTTTGTTCGTAGACTCCCTAGTTAGGAACAAAGATTTTATTGTTGCCCTTCTTTCTGTTTTTGCCGCACTGGTCCAGTTCTTTGGATATGGTTCCGGTTTTTTAAAATCGACCTTGTTGATTAATTTTAGTGATAAGGAACCTGATAAGTTGTTTCCCAAGTTATTTTTTAAACAGGGGTAGATTATGGAAAGCACTCTTTTTTCGGGACTGAATAAGAGAAAGGCGAGGAACTTTTCCATCTTCTTGGCCTGTTCTCTCTTCGCTTGGTTTTTGAGTAACCTCTCTGATTCTTATGAGTCTAGGACCATCTTTATCCTAAACTACAAGAACTTGCCGGATTCCTTGCTGTTGGGAAACAAGGCGAACAAGACTTTAGAGGGAAAGGTACGGACCAGTGGTTTTCAACTTTTGTATTTCAATGTATTCAGCAAGAGAATGGATATTGATATTTCCAAAGTGATTTATCGAGATGGGCAGTATCTGCTAACGGAGGACGTCCTTAAAAAGCAAATGGAAAGGCAATTATCACAAAACGTATCACTTTTGGACCTAGATGGAAATCAATGGCCCGTTGATCTATATCAGGTGGCCCAGAAAGTTTTACCGGTTAAGCCACAAACAGAATTTAAGTTTGAACCGAACTACATTTTGGATGGAGCCCTTGAAGTTTCTCCTGACTCCATCCTTGTAAAAGGTCCTGCCCGGGAAATAGATTCTATAAACGAAGTGAAGACCAATCCTATCGTGTTGAAGGATATTTCAGAAGATTTCAGTTCGGAAACCTTACTGGCTTTCCCCAAAGGTCTGAACAATAGCATTTTTTCCACCAACAGAGTCCAAATAAAGGGTAAAGTGGCCAAGTTTTCCGAGAAGGTTTTTGAGGTTGAAGTGAAAACTATGAATTTTCCGGAAGGATATACGGTAAAAATGTTCCCAAATAAAGTGTCCTTATTGTGCAAGGCCACAGTGGAGCGATTGAAAACGTTAAATGCCCAAAGTTTTGAAGTTGTCGCGGACTATGAGCAACTTGGAGGCGCCACAAATAACAGCCTCTTGCTACAATTGACGAAAAGACCAGAATCTATTTATGGAGCAAGGCTAAACCAGCGTACCGTAAACTTTGTTTTGGAAAGAAAATGATGATAGTAGGTCTGACAGGTGGGATAGGAAGTGGAAAAAGTACGGTGGCGAAAATGTTCCGTGATTTAAGTATTCCAGTCTATGATTCGGATAAAGAAGCGAAGGCCTTGATGAACAGTTCGGAAAGGCTCAAAAAAGCCTTAATTGGTCTGCTGGGAGTTTCCGCCTATCGTGAAGGAGCTTTGGATCGTTCTTTTGTTGCCCGGCAGGTTTTCGGAAATGACCAACTTTTACAAAAGTTAAACAAAATAGTGCACCCCGCCGTACGTGAACACTTTTTGCGTTGGGCCAAGGAACAGCAGTCCCGATATGTTATACAGGAAAGCGCTCTTATTTTTGAAAATGGAATGGAAGACTTTTATGATAACGTCATTTTGGTCACCGCGCCCATTGAACTTCGTGTAGACCGCGTTATAAAAAGGGATAACAGCGAAAAATCCGCTATTCTAAAACGAATAAAACACCAAATGGATGACCAGGTCAAAAAAGATAAGGCCCATTTCTTAATAGAAAATATCCACCTGGAAACTACACGGGATCAGGTGAGTCGAATCCATACACAGTTATTGAAATTGGTGGGGTGAAGTCAAATTTTAACATTTTTGTTAAGGTTTGGTTAAACGATAAAAGGCCTAAATGTTAAATTTCTAATTTTACAACAATGAACAAGAAGCTTTTTGTTCTTCTCGTGATTCTCATGAGTTTGTCCTTAACGGGCATCATTTTTGTTCAGGTGTATTGGATCAGAACATCAGTAGAAGATAAAGAAGAACAGTTCTCAAGAACAGTTACCGGAATACTGGATAGGGTGGCGAACAGGGTGGAGAAGCGAGAGATGAAAGATTATTCAGACCGTCTGGCTTCTTTGGTAGATAGTATTGGACAACCTAAAACCACACAGTTCAGAAATTTTTTATTTGTTGACAGGGATTTAAATTCTGATGAAATCCTCTTCTATTCCCATGGAATTCTGGAGGAGGATTATAACATCACATCGACGTTCTTTGATAATCAAAACGGGGGGGAGGATACTACCACCTTTAAAAATTACACTAGTAAACGGACCAAGGCGGTTTTTAAAGAAGAGTTTGGACTAGATGGGAAGAGCTATAGTCTTACACCCATTCAAAAAGCTGAAAAAATTGGTGGATTGTCCAGTATTGACAAAGCCGTTTGGGAAGACGTCTTTATGGAGTACGCTAAAAGCAGACCGATACACAAGCGGGTTTCCAAGCAGGAAATAGAACTGCTTTTGGGCCAGGAACTGAAAAATAGGGAAATTGATATTGATTTTGAATATGGGGTTTACAGCCAAGGATTTCCAACCAAGTTGCAGTCTAAAAAGTTTAAGTTTTCTGAGTCGAAGATGTATAGGGCACCCATATTTAAGGATACTGAGGGGCATACCAATTTTTCCTTGCTTCTCACGTTCCCGAAAATGAAAAGGTTCCTTTTTCGGTCCATTATGGGAATGGCGCTTTTGTCTTTAGTGTTCACACTGGTCATTGTTGTTGCATATTCCAGTGCGATCTATCAGTTGATAAAGCAAAAACAGATTTCTGAAATCAAGTCGGATTTTATCAACAATATGACCCACGAATTCAAAACGCCTATCGCGACCATAAACTTGGCAGTTGAGGCCATTCGTAACCCGAAGTCCATTGCAGATACGGATAAGGTGTTACGTTATCTTGGGATGATTCGGGACGAAAACAAAAGAATGCACGCCCAAGTTGAGAACGTATTGCGCATCTCCAAGTTGGAAAAAAACCAATTGGACATTAGCAAGGATAGGGTAGATGCCCATGATATCATCAACGACGCAATGGCCCACGTAGAATTGATCGTGGCCGACCGTGGGGGGTACGTCAATGCACATTTGGATGCGGACAGGTCGGAGGTTTTGGCCAACGATGTGCATTTTACCAATGTTGTGGTCAACATTTTGGACAATGCGGTGAAATATTCGCCTGAAGCCCCAAAAATTGATGTGTATACCGAATTGGTAAAAAATCACATCATTATCAAAGTAAAGGACCAAGGTGCGGGAATGAGCAAGGCAGTACTAAAAAAAGTATTTGAAAAATTTTACCGGGAACACACCGGAGACATACATAATGTAAAGGGCCATGGATTAGGTTTGGCTTACGTGAAACGAATAATTGAAGATCATCAGGGAGAGGTCTATGCGGAAAGTGAAAAAGGAAAAGGCAGCACTTTCTATATCAAACTTCCTTTAATTTAGAAAACTATGGAGATAGAAAAAAAGAAAATATTATTGGTGGAGGACGATCCAAACTTTGGAATTGTGCTTAAGGATTATCTTTCCATGAACGATTTTGATGTGGTTTTGGCAAAAAACGGGATGGAAGGTTTTGAAAAATTCAAAAAAGACAATTATGATGTCTGTATCCTCGACGTTATGATGCCTTACAAAGATGGGTTTACTTTGGCCCGCGAAATTCGGGAAAAAAACGAAAATGTCCCTATCATCTTTTTGACCGCCAAAACGATGAAGGAAGATGTCCTAAAGGGATATAAAGCGGGTGCTGATGACTATCTGAACAAACCCTTTGATTCCGAAGTTTTGTTGATGAAGTTGAAAGCAATACTTCAGCGAAAAGCATCCAGCACATTGGCGGACAGCAAGCAGTTTGAATTTCAAATCGGAAATTTCCATTTGAACTCAAAATTGAGATTTCTGAAGTATCTGGAAGAAGAACCTATAAAACTCTCTCCAAAAGAAAATGAATTATTGCGTTTATTGGCGCTCCACGAAAACGACCTGATGCCCAGAGAACTGGCATTGACCAAAATTTGGAGGGATGACAATTATTTTACCTCACGGAGTATGGACGTATATATCGCCAAGCTGAGAAAATACCTAAAACGGGACGATGTTGTGGAAATATTGAATATTCACGGGGAAGGTTTCCGATTGGTTATCAAAGCAGAGAATCAATAGTCTCGATTCAAACCAACACATAAATAATACTGACTGAGGTAATACCCACCAGGGCCAATATTGTGGTCATCATGGTCCATGATTTGAAGGTCTGTTTTTCTGAAATGCCCAAGTATTGACCCACCAGCCAGAATCCACTGTCATTGACATGCGAAAAGATACTTGCTCCAGATGCGATGGCGATGACCATACAGGCCAATTCAATAGGTTTTAGTGAGACTCCTGTCAATAAGGGTGAGATAAGCCCCGCAGCGGTTATCATAGCAACGGTTGATGAGCCCTGAACAATGCGTACTACTGCTGCACTGATAAAGGCAAATGCCAGAACTGGGATTCCGGCGTCCCCCAAAGAAGTGGCCAATAGTTTTCCTGCCCCGGTATCTGTCAACACCTGTTTGAATACACCCCCTGCACCAGTGAGCAAAATAATGGTTCCCGCTGGGGCCAGCGACTTTGTTGTGATACCGAAAAGTTGTTTTTTGGAGAATCCCCGACGGACTCCAAATACATACCAAGCCAATATATTGGCGATGATGAGGGCAATGAAGGGATGACCTATAAGGGCAATACCTTGAATGATCCAATTTACTTTTATCCCCAAAACTCCTGTGGAAGCCACTGTATTCAGTACGATTAAAAATATGGGTAAGGCAATAATCAATAGGGTCTGACCAATGGGAGGAATAGTATCCAGTTTTTGAGGGTTGTTCGCCGGAGGAGCATCGACCTGCATCTTGCCCGCGATGTATTTCCCGAACCATAAGCCTGCCAACAAAGCTGTGGGTATACCTGCAAGAAAACCTACCAAAATCACCCAACCTAAATCTGCACCCACAATATCAGCTACCGCAATAGGACCTGGGGTTGGAGGAATAAAGGCGTGGGTGATGGCCAGACCTGCTAAAAGGGGGATTGCGTAAAGTAGCAGTGATTTTCCTGTTTTACGTTGTAAGGCGTAAATCATCGGAACAAGAATAATAAATGCGACATCAAAAAAAACAGGTATGGCAATCAGGAATCCCGAGACGACCATGGCGGCAGGGGCACGTTTTAGTCCGAATTTTGATATCATGAAGTCCGCTATGGTCTTGGCCCCACCTGATGCTTCCAATATGGCCCCAAACATGGCGCCCAGCCCCACAACGGTCGCCACAAAACCCAAGGTATTTCCCATTCCTTTTTGAATGGTATCGATTATCGCTTTAGCATCCAATCCTGCAACCAATCCCACGATAATGCTTCCAATGAGCAAGGCTATGAACGCATTGATTTTTAATTTGAGAATCAGAAAGAGCAATACAGAAATTCCTGCGACAACGGCAATGACTAAAGTAGTGGTCATGAGAATTGGTTTGAAAGGTTGCAGCGATGCAATTCTTCCAAATATAGGGTAAAAACAAAAGGTCCTAGGTATTCTGGAAAAATTAAGGGCGGACCCAGCTGGGTCCGCCCTTATCCAATTCCATTAGTAAACAAATTACCAAATTTGTACGCGATCTTCAGGAGACAGATACATAGAGTCCCCTTCTTGAATACCGAAGGCATCGTAGAATGCCTCGACATTGAGTAATGGCTGAATCGCCCTAACTTGGCCAGGGGAGTGCGGGTCCGTCTTGATTTGCGTCCGCAGCGCCTCATCCCGAATCTTGGTTCTCCAAATCGTTGCCCACGACATGAAGAACCGTTGTTCCGGTGTAAATCCATCAATAGTCTCAGGACGTCCATTTTCTTCAAAATGTCTTTGTAGGCCATCGTAAGCGCTCAAGACACCCCCTAGATCTCCAATGTTTTCTCCCAAGGTAAATTTGCCATTTACAAAGAGTTCAGGAAGTACTTCAACTTTATCATATTGTGCGGCAAGGGAGTCGCCTCTTTCAGTGAATGCAACCAAATCTTCTTCGCTCCACCAATTTTTCACATTGCCATCTGCGTCAAAACGAGCGCCACTATCGTCAAAGGCATGCGAAATTTCGTGGCCGATTACCGCTCCAATCCCACCATAATTTACAGCCTCGTCTGCGGTATAATTATAAAACGGAGGCTGTAATATGGCCGCGGGAAATACTATTTCATTGTTTAAGGGATTGAAATAAGCGTTGACCGTTTGGGGCGACATGCTCCATTTACTTTTATCGACGGGTTCCCCAATATTGGAAAAAGTATCCTCCAGTCGCCATTGGTCCACAGCGACCATATTGTCAAAGTAGGTCTTATCTCCGGAGACGGCCATCGAAGAATAATCCTCCCACTGGTCTGGATAAGCTATTTTAACTGTGAACTTGTTTAATTTTTCTATGGCTTTTATTTTAGTGGAGTCTCCCATCCAATCTAACTTTTGAATACGCACTTTATAAGCCTCTATAACATTATCAATCATTTTTTCTGCTTTGGCCTTGGCCTCAGGTGGAAATTTGGCATCAACGTAGAGTTGGCCCAGTGCCTCTCCCACAGAACGATTGACCGTGGCCAGCGCCCTTTCGTCAGCAGGCCTTTGTTTTTCGGCACCTCTCAGATAATTACTATAAAATTCCCAATTGGCCGTTTCAATGGCTGTGGTGAGTCTTCCTGCGGCACTGTTGAAAGTGTCCCAACGCACCAATGTTTTTAGGTCTTCAATAGGGGTGGTCTTCAGAAAATCGTTCAAAACCCTAGTATAATCCAATTGTGTCACAAAGAGCGTATCAAAGGGTTTGGTGGCTCCAATGTCCTGTATCATTTTTTTCAGATCAACGTTGCTCAACATCTCATCTGCTTCAGCGATTGTTTTTGGATTGTTCAGATTCCTAACATCCCTTCGTTGTACTTTATTGAGTCGCGGTTCTGCTAAAACGGTTTCCAACGCCAATATTTTTTCGGAAGCAGCTATGGCCTCTTCTTCGCTATCCCCTAACATTTGCAGCATTTTCACAATATGCTTCTTGTATTCCCCACGGATTTCCTTGGATTTGTCGTCAGCTTCCAAATAATAGTCGCGCTCGGGCAGTCCCAAGCCGGCCGGTCCCATATAAACGGCATTCATTTTACTGTTGTTCAGGTCCGGGAAAACACTGAGACCGAAGAAGGGTGAATTTACCGACGGATTGGTGGCTAGAACGGTCTGTAGGTCATTTAGATCTTTAATCCCTGCAATCGCTTCCAGTGCGGGTTGCAAGGGGGTAATTCCCGCTTTGTCACGGGCAACGGTGTCCAATTTTGAGTCAAAGATGGCCAGGGCTTTGGCCTGATCCGTCGTGGCATCATATTGGCCACTTGCTTTGGCATCAGCTAAAATCTGTAGTACGTCGGCGTCCGTCGATTTACGAAGCACCGAGAATCCGCCCCAGCGCGTGCGGTCTTCTGGAATTTGCGTGGTTTTCATCCAGTTTCCATTCACATAATTATAGAAATCTTCCTTAGGACTTACCGTGGTATCCATATTTTCGAGAACGATTCCTGGGATTTTTTCGACCTGGGCGGTCTCTTTGGGCTCATGCTTACAACCTGCAAAGGCAACTAAGGAGGCCGTGATAAAAAAAAGTTTTTTCATTTTAGGTATTCCAATTTTTAATTAGTCGTGAAGTTAGACGGTAACATTCTGTTTTTGTTACGATAAACGTTTTAAAATTTTGCAAGCTGCATCAAAATTGAGTGAAACGAAACGGCTTGCCCGGAAACGCAATACATCATCAATTTTTGATTTTGTCCAGAATGAAGGCCATGATACGTTCGGGATTGTCTTTGATGGAAACGGTAATGGCATCCTTTGGAGGTTCCAAGGTTTGAAACTGGGATTTTAGCAAATGAATCGGCATAAAGTGTTCGCTCCGTTTTTCCATCCGTGATCGTACCAGCTCAAACGTACCTTGTAGATAGATAAATTTCAGATTTTCGCCCATACCCTCTTTTAAAATATCGCGGTACGAAGCCTTAAGTGCCGAACATGCAATGACTGCGCCCTTGGTATTGTGTTCCTTGGCCAGTTGGTTCAGGGCAAGAAGCCATTCAAGTCGATCGGTATCGGTTAGTGGTGTTCCCGAACGCATCTTCTGAATATTGACTTCGGGATGAAAGTCATCCCCATCAAAAAAAGGGATATCCAGCTTTTTTGAAAGTAATTCTCCAATGGTATTTTTCCCGGTGCCCGAAACCCCCATGATGATAAAAACAGATGTAGAACGGCTCATTTTTCTGATGTAATTTTCATGTTCAGACGGGACAGGATTTCAGCTAAAGTATCTCGGTGATCTACCCAAAGGATATCAGGATTCCGTCGTAACCAGGTCAATTGGCGTTTGGCAAATCGCCTAGTATTCTTTTTGATTTCTGAAATGGCAAAATCCAGTGTGGTCTCACCCTCGAAATAACGGAACAGCTCCTTATATCCAACAGTTTGAAGCGCATTCAAATGCCTATGTTCAAAAAGAGGTCTTGCTTCTTCCACAAGTCCCTTTTGTATCATTTGGTCCACCCGTTTGTTGATTCGTTCATATAGAATGTTCCGGTCTGCTGTAATTCCGATAAAAATGGTTTTAAAAGGTCTCTCCGAAATGTTCTTTTTTAAAAAAGAGGAGAAAGGACGGCCTGTGGCGATACATACTTCCAAAGCGCGTATCACGCGATGTGGGTTGCGAAGGTCCACGGATTCGTAATAGTCAGGATCCCTCTCCTTCAATTCAATTTGTAAATGTGCTATGCCCTCTTTGTTAAGTCTTTCGGAGAGCTTTTGCCGAATGTTAGCGGGAATATCGGGAAATTGGTTCAAACCATGGACCACGGCATCTACGTAAAGTCCGCTTCCCCCTACAAGGACCACAAAATTGTTGTGGACATGTAATTTCTTGATATCGGAGAGCGCCGCTTTTTCAAAGTCTCCCACGGAATAGGGCGTGCGCATGCTCAAATGTTGAATGAAATGATGGGGCACTGCCTGCAATTCTACCGTAGAAGGTACCGCAGTCCCTATGGACATCTCTTTAAAAAACTGTCTTGAGTCCGCAGATAGTATTTCGGTCTTAAAATGTTGGGCCAGGGCAATGGCCAACTCTGTTTTTCCTATTGCAGTGGGACCTACTACCGCTATTAGTGTTTTTTTGTTCATAACAAGTCTCCACAATCGTAGCAGTACTTGGCACCATCTCTGTGGTCCTCAGCTGAACAGCTTGGGCATACCTGCGTATTGGTATGGATTTTTGGCGCTCCTTTTTGCCTGGAAAATTCCACGGTTACAATACCCGTGGGCACCGCAATGATACCATACCCCAAAATCATGATAAGGGTGGCCAAGAACTGTCCTAAATTGGTTTGGGGGGCAATATCCCCGTAACCCACGGTGGTCAGGGTAACAATGGTCCAATAGATACTTCGGGGTATGCTCGTAAAGCCGGCCTCATCTCCTTCTACCAAATACATGATGGTTCCCATAATAATGGATAGGACGATCACCACATAAATGAAAACTGTAATTTTTGTTCGACTGGCCTTCAGTGCCGAGCGTAACTGGGAAGCTTCGCCTAAAAACTTGGCCAATTTCAGAATTCGAAATACCCGTAAAAGCCGAAAAGCCCGTAAAGCCAATAAAACCTGCGAACCTGCAAAAAGGTAGGAAAGATATAATGGGATGGTCGATATGAAATCGATGATGCCATAAAAACTAAAAATGTACTTCCACGGTTTTTTTATGCTTATGATTCTGGCCACATATTCAAAACTAAAAAAGATAGTTACGATCCACTCCAGATTGAAAAGAACTTGGTGATATACTTCATCTACCTCTTTTACACTTTCAAGCATCACCAAAATAACACTAACCACAATGAGTGCCACCAAAACGACATCAAAGAGTTTGCCCAAAGGAGTATCCGCTTCATAGATCACTTCATGAAGGGCGTTTCGCCAGCCGGAGTGTTTTTTTGGCTCTTTCAAGAGGAAAATTTTGAGTTTTCGTTTCCCAAATTTATAATCCTTTGGAAATATAGGCATATTATTTTTCTGGTATGGGCTTTAAGAGACCATCGGTCAATTGAAATGCTGCATTCGTGAATTGGCGCTTTATGCATTTTTAAAATAGAATTACTTTCCATACCGTTTGCAGTTGCCCCAATTAATCAAACTTAATTTTTTTAAAAATGATGAATCTACCTACAGAAATCCGAATGTTTCTGCTGAAACTTAAAATGCAAGATATTGACGCGTTTTTTGAAACCGTCCCATCTCTGGCCAATTTGGAAGAACCTCTAGAACTGGAAAATGTGGACGCTCTTGCACTAAATATGCTATCAGTGAAGGCATATCACGAACGCAAAACCGAAGAATTTGCCAAAACCCTACCTTATCTCGCAAAGCTTAGCGGACATAATGAGGACTTTTTGGGGAATATGATTGCTTTCGCTCTTCCTTTACATGACGATACATTAGTAGATGCTTTGAAGAAAATGTTACCCGATCCTGTAGAGCAAAGTGGGGTTTTGGCCTTTAATATCGCTTGTTTGCATGCCAAGGAAAAAAATAAAAAGTCCATGCTGGCCGCTGTGAAAAATGCCTTGGAATTGGAAAAAACTTCTGATGAGTTTTTTGAGGACGAAGCGTTCAATGACTACCACGAAGACGAAGACTTCCTTAAAGCATTGGGGGTCAGCTAGCCCGTGGTTCTGGCACATCGTGTCTCCGTCCATAGGGGCGGAGCTTTCGCTTTACCACATAAACAGAACGATATGGATTTCGAAGATTTTTCCGATACGAATTTGAAGCGGTTTACCTATGCGTATTCCGATGATTTAGAGGTTCACCCACAAAAGGTGGAACGCCTTTCAGTCGATTTTTCCAAAACCGGGGGGCAGTTGCCCGAAGTACTCCTTTCCATGCTGAATTTGGAACATTTGGAGCTAAAAAACTATCCCCACAAGTATGAGTTGCCGGAGGGCTTCACTAAACTGGATAAGATTACTTCCATATCCTTTTGGCCCAAAATACCTGTGACCCAACTGCCCAAACCCATTTTAGGACTTCCCTTGAAGACTTTGGAAGTCAGTGGGCTCAATGTGAAACTGGCCGCGGAATTCCCTGATTTAGGGACGCTACATATGCACACGAGCAATCCCATGGAGGCCCTACAGAAACTGGCAGGGCAGCTCCAAAAGCTAAAAACACTTGAAATTACACCAACAAATCAAAATGCCATTGGATTTCCACAAGAAATCAAGGCGTTTGGTCAATTGGAACGTTTGGTGTTGAATGGTTTGTTTGCTGATTTTCCCGTAGAATTCCGTGACATGCCCCATTTAAAGCACCTTACTTGGAACGCTGATGCTACGTTTGAAATAGCGGATGAGTTGGTTTCCGCTTTACGTACGTTTGAAAGCTTGGAACTAAAAAATGCTTCTATCACCGGCTTTCCAGAGCGTTTTACGCAATTAAAACCGCTAAAACGCTTTTTGCTGCCCCATTGTTTTAACGATTGCATAAGGGGTCGTTGGGCAGGAGGGAAGGTCAACCATAAAACGCCGCTACCGGTTCCCAAGTGTTTTTCCGATTTGGAAAGTTTGGAAGAACTGAATCTTTCATATTGTGCTTTAAGTGATATTAGCGCATTGGGTCATTTAAAAAAGTTACGGAAACTGAATTTAGGTTGGATTGAAAGTTCCATGTTTGGCGGCGAGCCTTATGAAGTGAATTTCAGTGCCCTAAAGGATTTGACCAACTTGGAAGAATTAAATCTAGAAATGACCCAGTTCAACAAGCCCGCATTGTTGAACGCACCCCATATGAAAAAACTCAACCTCAATAAATGTTATGCTATACGGGACTTCTCTTTTTTATACCAAATGCCCAAACTTCAAGTGCTTAGCATGCAAGGAATGGATTTTTATGAAGAGGAAGGGGTGGCGGAAGAATTGAAAAACACGGAATCTCTTGGCCAACTGACCGAATTGCGAACTCTCAATATTGCGGGTAGAAATTTTAAAGATACGGAGGTCGTCTCCCGAATGCCCCAATTGGAACATTTGGATATTACCGGCTGTGAAAACATCGAGGACATCGCTCCTATACTGCAACACCCTAGTCTAAAAAAACTCCGCGCCGATAAGGCGATTACGGCGCAGTGGAAAAATAACAAATAACAAATTGAATACTTTTCAAATTATGAATGATTTAAAAGACATACTGCAAAAGAATCTGGAAAAGGCCATTGCCAAACTAGAGGAGTACGAGATTTCAGAGAAACTACAGCAAGTAGTGGACAAAGCGCTCAAAATAGAACCTAAAATTGTGGATAAAATAGCGGAACACATTCAAAAGGATGTATTGTATTTGACCCGTTATGCAGATGAAAAAAAGTCAGAGCGCGCCCATTTAATGGAATACTATTTCTTTTTCGATGGAGGCGAAATCCCAGAGGGTCTTTGTTTCTTGTGGGATAACTCCAAGCAGGTAACACAAATGGACTACAAATCTTTTTCTCCAGCGTTGTTCAAAGCGGTTTTTCCCGGAGCAGAGCTGATGGTCAACGACGATTATGACGAGGACTCGGATGATTTTGACGTATTGGCCGACCTTACTCCGGTCGGTTGCGCACAGTTGGCCATTTATATAAGAAAGGCGTGTGGGCAACTACAAGAACAAGGGTTTTTTCAGCACCCGCAGTTGGTTGATACCTTGGCTACATCCTTTGAAATTGCTGTTGACACTGAAGGCGGTGTTATTCATCATACCGCTTTTCAGCTTAATTCTCAAAAAAATGAGGGGAATCGTTAAAGTATATGACACAAACGAAGCATTCGTTTTCCAAGGCGTGTGGAATACTAGGACATTTTGGAATATGACCAAATACAAGACATCTCCCCCCATACTGGAACACCCTAACCTATAAGAACTCCGTGCCGATGGAGATACAGGAAACAAACAAAAGTGAATAACAAACAAAGCGATGCATACGGATGGTATAAACCCCTTTCTGGAGGCTTTGGAGCACAATAATTTTGCACAATTTCTGGCCACTGTGCCTTTGCTGGGAAAATTGGAAACGCCCTATGTACTGAACAAAGCGCAGCGAATGGCTTTGGTAAAGATGAGTGTTCAGGTGGATGCCTCTAGGCGCCATCAGGCTTTTTTTGAAACGCTTCCGTTTCTTAAGCAGTTGTTTCCCCATCATCAAGGTTTTTTGGCCAATGTTCTTTCAATGCTTTTAGAAGAAGAAGGCGAAACGCATTGGAATGCCTTTTCCCAACTGCTTCCCGAACGCCCTATGGTAAAGGAACTAGCGTTCCATTTAGCGCGATGGTATGCACGGCAACGGAACAAGGATGCGATGCTGTTAGCCCTGCGCGATGCTTTGGACTTGGGCATGGAAGTGGAAACCTTCTATACCACTCCTGATTTTGAACCTTTTTGGGAGGACGAAGATTTCAAGAACGAACTGGACGCCGTACCCATTTCAGAATATTATCAACCCCTCTATCTTCTAATTTCGTTCAATCTCGCCCCAGCCTACTATCACAAGGGAATGCGCTACGCCCACCTCACAGGACTTACACTTGATTTTAATGCGACGCAGGGGGTTTTTCCCAAAAACGTGGGAAAAATGAAGAAATTGGAGCATTTGTCCCTTATGAACTATAGTGTGGGACTTGAACTGCCCAAGGATTTGTTGCGTTCGCTCCCGCTTCTGTCGTCCCTGTCCTTTCAACCCCTGGAATGGGGCGTTCCATTTCCAAAAGAATTGTACGAACTACCCTTAAAAAAACTCGAGATTCCCGAATATGCCATTTCAGGTGCGGCCCAACTCGATACGCTCGAACAGCTTTACCTACAGTGTCAAAATTCGAAAGCGGCCGTTCTGGATGTCGTAAAGCATCTTGGGACCATAAGACATCTGGGCCTTATTGCTTTGAAAGGACAAGAAATTAATTTTCCTGAAGAAATTGCCGAACTGAAACATCTTGAAAGCTTATGTATTTACGGGCCTTTGGACGGCCTTCCTCGTTCATTTGCCCAGTTGCAAAAATTGAACTATTTACGCATTCAGGCGGAAGGTCCTTTTGTTTTTTACGATACCCTAACAGCGCTTAAAAGCTTGGAAACTCTTGAAATCATCAGCTCCTATTTTGTCAATTTCCCCGATACTTTGGGTAATCTCAAAAAGTTAAGAAGACTGAATATGACCCATAGTTTTAATCCCTATTTGTTAAAGGAATCCATAAGTCGGGGAGAGATACCCGTGAAGCGTATACCCCTTCCCGAAAATTTTGCCGCTTTGGAAAATCTGGAAGAACTGGATATTTCCTTTTGTGGCGTCAACGAGGTGAAGTCCCTTTCGAAGCTGAAACACTTACAACGGGTCGATTTAACGGGAACCGACGTAACGGACACCTCATTTCTTGGCAAATCCATAGTAAGAGAGAAATTCAAATAAACGTTTAGGACTGAGCGGTATGCGTGATTTCCCGTATTTTAAAACGATTGTTCTTGCGGAGATACGATTCAAGGATGTAACGGGTATTGGCATCACTCTGTATAGGGGTCAGCAAGGATTTTAAGGTGGTAAGCTGATGCATTTGGTGGTTCAGTTCTGCATAACCATACCCTTTTAACGCTCCATCCATAATCAAAACAAAACTCTGTTCGCCGGTTCGTCTCCCCTTATCGAAAAGGGCTATGTTCTTCTGATGAAGGCTGTATTTTTCCAAAATCTCCCGCCCGATTTCCCCATCAACCACTAAATGGTTTGGGGTACTCCGTGCTCCGTTCACATCTTTTGATTCGCCAGAAAGAGAAAATCCCGTTGCATTCCCAGGCGATATGGTATAGTGGGTACGCACTTTTTCCAAGAAACTACGTGCTGAATTTTGTCCATTGAAGGTCAAGCTCTTGGCAAATCGCTCTTTTTGTTGGACAATTTCCAAATGGATACAACCGTCACCATTTGCGCTGAACCTAATCGCATGTGAGAATACATTCTTTTTGCTTATTGGGTTGTACTTCGGGCGTATTTTTTTTACTTCGGCGTATTCCTTTAGGACGGCGATTAGCTCACTGCCAGTAGGTTCAAAACTTACTTTTTTGGTTTCCTTTTGAAGTTTTCGAGCCAATTCACCCGTATTGGTAAAGTGTTGGTTTACTCGTTTTTGAATATCCTTCGTTTTTCCCAAAAAGATGATTTCCCCCTCTTTATTGTGCATGTAATAAATGCCAGTGATGGCTGGTAGTTCCGAAACCATCCGTAATTGGTTGCTGGACAGCTCCCCGTGTTCTGCATTTCGAACGACCTCTCGGAGTATGGTCTTGTCAGCGTCCTTGGTCAATAATAGCTTAAAAAGCTTTAGGGTAGCCAGCGCATCTCCATTGGCCCTGTGCCGGTCACTCATCGGAATGCCCAAAGACCGGACCAATTTGCCCAGACTATGGGATTCGGCTTCGGGAAGCAGTTTTTTGGATAAATCCACGGTGCAAAGGGTCTTTCTTTGGAAATCGTAACCAAGTCTACGGAATTCCGTTCGCAAGATGCGATAATCGAACTGTGCATTATGGGCCACAAGGATGGCTCCCTCGGTAATCTCGATAATACGCTTGGCCACTTCATGGAATTTTGGGGCGGTACGCAACATTTTGGTATGAATTCCCGTGAGTTTGGCCACAAAAGGCTGTATTTCCCGCTCTGGATTGACCAGACTCATGAAACGGTCGGTAATCTCCTGCCCATCAAAGCGGTAAATCGCAATTTCCATGATGCCCTCTTCGTTGTATTGGCCTCCGGTGCTTTCAATATCAAGAATGGCGTACATGGTCTTTTGTATTAGCTATAATTTCTTGCGCCAAAGATACTACTTCCAATGCGGACCATAGTGCTTCCTTCTTCAATTGCAATGGGATAGTCCCCGCTCATCCCCATTGAAAGTATATGGATTTCGGGAAGTCTTGCTTTAAGTTTTTCAAACTGTGTCCGTAGATGCACAAATTCTTTTCGTATCTGTTCCAAATTTTCCGTGAAGGTGGCCATACCCATAAGTCCAACTACCCTTACATTTTGCAATGTCTTAAACGCTTCGCTGTCTACAAGATGCTCCAGCTCAGAATGGTCCAAGCCAAATTTGGTCTCTTCTTGCGCGATGTGCATCTGTAACAGGCAGTCGATACATCGTCCGTTTTTTGCAGCTTGCTTATCAATCTCCTTGAGCAGGCGAAGACTTTCCACGCCATGAATCAAAGAAACGAAAGGAGCCATGTACTTTACCTTGTTCCGTTGTACATGCCCTATCATATGCCATTCAATATCTTTGGGCAAGTTTTCCCATTTCTGTGTCATTTCCTGCACCTTATTCTCTCCAAAGATTCGATGTCCTGTACGATAGGCTTCCAAAATGTCTGTTTCAGGTTTGGTTTTGGACACGGCCACCAAGGTCACCTCTGGCGGAAGTGCGTCTTTGATTTGAACCAGTTTTTCCGATAGTGTCATTTCAGCAAAAGATTGATTAAAACTCGTAAATGGCCATTCCACTGCGTAGTTTGGGTTCGATATAGGTGCTTTTTGGGGGCATTACCAGTCCAGCATCGGCAATGGCTTTGATTTCGTTCATGGTCAAAGGGACCAGACCGAAGCCCACCGCAAAATCTCCGGCATCAATGCTCTCCTTCATTTTGAGACTATTGTGCTTTCCGTAACCATACGCAATCCGTTTGTCATTTCTTAAATCATGTATTCCCAAAATGGGCTCTAAAATGGTTTTGAACAGTATTTGGGTGTCCAGTTCGCTCAGCACATCGGTAAAGTGGTACTGGGTCTTCCGCAGGTAAAGCGAGTAAAATTCCCCGTCCAGGTACATGGAAAAATGATGCTTTTTTGAGGGCTTGTACAAACCTTCTTCCTTTTTCTCAATTCTAAAATACGTATCGAGTTTAATGAGAAACTCCTCTTTGGAATGTCCGTTGAGGTCACGTACCATGCGATTGAATTCAAAAATCCTGATTTGGGATTCCGGGATGAGATAGGCCATAAAGTAATTGTACGCCTCATGTCCATTATGCGAGCCATTTGAGGTTTTCATACGATTCGCCAGCAAATGTGAGGAGGCACTTCTATGGTGGCCATCCGCAATGTACAGGGCATCAATCTCCTGAAAGAGGGTTATCAGCCTTTCTTTGTGTTCCTTCTTGCCCATTTTCCAAAGGCGATGCCGGATTTTATCTGTGGTGGTAAAATCATATTCCGTGGCCTCTACCTGTACTTGCCTGAGCAGGTCGCCGATACCGGGATGGTCCTGGTAGGTCATCAAGACTGGTTCCGCATTAAAACCAACGGTTTCCAAATAGTCCGCAAAAAGTGCTTCCCGGTGCTCTAGGGTATCTTCATGTTTTTTAATGGTATCTTTTTGATAATCGATTACGCTACAGGCGCAGAAAAACCCCAAACAGCTAAAATCGCCCTGGGAGATTTCATACAGATAAAAACACGCTTCTGAATCGCGCTGGAAGACGCCCTCCTCCAAAAACTCGAGATAGCGGTTGTGCACCAGTCCAAAACGTTCGTGCCCCGTAATATGTTTGTGGAATTTAAATCCGGGATTGATAATGTGCAAGAATGAAAATGGGTTGTACTCCAAAATGGCGTGCAGTTCATCTGGAGCATATTCTTCATAAGAGCGAGACACTACAAAGGGTGCCTTATCTGTTGCAGGGCGAATGGCCCGAAAAGGTTGTATCAAGGCCATGCTGCTTTCAATGGAATTGTTTGGATACGTTCTCAGCTTTGCGCGATGTCGAATAGTCGTAGAACCCTTCCCCTGATTTGACCCCTAACTTTCCTGCCCTGACCATATTAACCAATAAGGGACAGGGTGCGTACTTTGGGTTTTTGAATCCCTCGTATAGCACTTCAAGGATGGAAAGGCATACATCCAAGCCTATAAAATCGGCCAGTTGTAAGGGTCCCATGGGATGGGCCATGCCCAATTTCATGACCGTGTCAATTTCCTGAACCCCCGCCACTCCGTGGAAAAGAGTCTCAATGGCTTCGTTTATCATGGGCATAAGGATACGGTTTGCCACAAAGCCGGGATAGTCGTTCACTTCGGTGGGTGTTTTTCCCAATTGGCGGGAAAGTTCCATAATGGTCTCTGTGACTTTATCCGAGGTGCTGTATCCCCGTATGATCTCAACCAGTTTCATAATAGGAACTGGATTCATAAAGTGCATGCCGATGACTTGTTCGGGTCGTTGGGTCACTGCCGCGATTTGGGTAATGGAAATAGAAGAGGTGTTGGTCGCCAAAATGGTATGTGGGGGACAAAGGGTATCCAGTTCCCCAAAAATATTCAGTTTTACAGGCAAGTTTTCGGTGGCCGCTTCAACCACTAAATCAGTATCTTGAACACCTTCGCCAAGCGATGTGAAGGTAGCTATTCGTTGCAAGGTCTCGGTTTTGTCGCTTTCGGAAATGGTCTCCTTGGCCAACATTCTATCCAAATTTTTGGATAGTGTTGCCATCCCTTTTTCCAAGGATTTTTCAGAGACATCCACCAGATTTACGGGAAAACCGGTTTGGGCAAAAACGTGGGCAATTCCATTGCCCATGGTTCCGGCGCCTATGACCGTAACTTTTTTCATCTTTGTATTACTTTTTAAAGGATTGTATAATTTGGAGCGCTACCCGAAGGGCGTTGGTTCCTTGTTTCAAGCTTACAATGGGAGTCGTATTGTTCTGAATAGCATCGGCAAAGGTTTCCAATTCATCCAAAATGGCGTTGTTCATGGTGATTTCTGGGTTTTCGAAATAGATTTGCTTTCGCTCCCCTTCCGCATTTTGAAGAATCATGTCGAAATCGCCAGGGGCCTCAGGGGCATCCTTCATTTTTACCACTTCCACTTTCTTTTCCAAAAAATCTACCGAAATGTAGGCATCCTTCTGAAAGAATCGGGATTTCCGCATGTTCTTTAGGGAAATTCGACTTGCGGTAAGATTGGCCACACAGCCATTTTCAAATTCGATGCGGGCATTTGCAATATCCGGGGATTTACTGATAACGGATACGCCACTCGCGTTGATTTGTTTCACATCGGAATTGACGACACTTAAAATGACATCGATATCATGTATCATAAGGTCGAGGACAACGGGCACATCGGTCCCCCTGGGATTGAATTCGGCCAGGCGGTGCGTTTCGATGAACATGGGAGCTTCTATGGTATTGGCCACGGCCAAAAACGCGGGATTAAAGCGTTCTACATGTCCTACTTGCCCTTTGACCTGATTTTCATCGATTAATTGCACCAGGCCCTCAGCCTCCTCCAAAGTATTGGTTATCGGTTTTTCAATAAAGATATGTTTTCCCTTTTCTATGGCTTTTTTTGCACACTCAAAATGCGAGAGCGTAGGGGTTACGATGTCTACGACGTCCACGGCGTCCATCAGCTTATTGATGTTTTCAAAATGGGTATACCCAAACTCTTCAGCTACTTTTTCTGCATTGATTTCATCGGGGTCATAAAAACCGATCAGTTCATATTTTTGGGATTCATTGAGAAGTCTAAGGTGTATTTTACCTAAATGTCCTGCGCCGAGGACACCTACTTTTAGCATACCTGTGTTTTTTTCAAAAATACGGATATGCAATCAGTTTGCCATAAAAATAAGAAGTGAACCTTGTGGACTTTTCGTTTGAAACTTTATAATTTCGGGAAACCAGACCACCATCATGAGAGATACCATAAAGCATCGCGGGATGCGCAATAAATTGACCAAACTCATCGCAACAAAAGGGATAAAAGATGAGGCCGTCCTGAACGCGATAAAAAAAGTACCGCGCCACCTCTTTTTGGACAGTAGTTTTGAGGACCATGCGTATCAGGACAAAGCGTTTCCGATTGGTGCCAGCCAAACCATCTCCCAACCGTACACCGTTGCTTTCCAAACTGAATTGTTGCAGGTGAAGCCCAATGCCTCCATCTTGGAGATAGGGACCGGAAGTGGTTATCAAACCGCTGTTCTTTTAGAGCTAAAAGCAAAAGTTTATACGATTGAGCGGCAACAAGGGCTCTTCAAAAAAACGAAACTGCTCTTGGGTAAAATGGGGTATAGACCGAAGAAAGTAATCTTTGGCGACGGTTATAAAGGGCTTTCCGAAGCAGCCCCTTTTGATGGAATCATCGTGACCGCGGGCGCTCCCAGTGTACCCAAAGCCTTATTGTCCCAATTGAAGATAGGAGGTAGGTTGGTCATTCCCGTAGGTTCCGTGGAACAGATAATGACCCTTTATCTGAGGAAATCCGAAAAAGAGTTTGAAAAGCAGGAATTGGGCTTGTTCCGTTTTGTCCCGATGTTGGAAGATAAAAACTAGTTGTTGAAGTCCTTTTTGATACGCGATAGGTTGCGCTTGTTATCCCTGTCCTTGATGGTCTCGCGTTTATCGTACAGTTTTTTTCCCTTTGCCAAGGCGATATTGATTTTTGCAAGGCCCCTATCATTGATAAAAAGGTTGAGTGGCACAATGGTCAAACCCGAGGTAACAACTTCTCTTCGAAGTTTTTTTAACTCCTGTCGTTTGAGCAACAGTTTCCGTTCGGCTTTTGGGCGGTGATTGTAATATCCCCCATGACTGTATTCGTCCACTTGCATATTGATGACAAAGAGCTCCCCCTTTTCATTGAATTCGCAAAAGCTTTGGGATAAGGATGCTTTTCCCAACCGGATGGATTTTATCTCGGTACCGGAGAGCACAATACCCGCTGTGTACGTATCCAGTACTTCAAAATCGAACCGTGCTCTTTTGTTCTTTATGTTGATATTTTTCTGCATCAACCGCAAAAATAGAAACTCTTCGGATAGAAAATCGTAATGTTGTAGTGCTTTTTACGATTATTCGGAAAACAAAACTTCATGAAGCTACAACTCTTGCTCCTTTGCACCTTTTTATTTTTATCCTGTAAGAAAGAAGAAAAACCAGTGCCAACTGCCCAGTCCGTGATTGATAGTGCTATTGTAAAAAGTGGGGGAGAACGGTTCAAAAACCATAAGGTATCTTTCTTTTTCCGGAACAGGACGTATTCATCCTATTATGTGGATGGCCTAAAAATATTGGAAAGATATACCGTTTTGGATTCCAACAGGATTTTGGATAGAAAATCAAATACAGATTTTCAGCGTTTTATCAATGATAGTTTGATTGCCTTACCGGATTCTTTGAAAACACGATATGCCAATTCGGTCAACTCCGTACATTATTTTTCCAAGCTGCCTTTTGGACTCAACGATAAAGCGGTGAACAAGGAATATCTCGGAGAAGAGAAAATCAAGGAGATGGTGTACCACAAAATCAAGGTGACTTTTGACCAAGAAGGAGGCGGGGACGATTTTGATGACACCTACCTCTATTGGTTCAATTTAACAACTGGATTGCCGGATTATTTGGCGTACGACTTTCACGTAAATGGCGGGGGCCAACGTTTCAGGGAGGTGTATAATGAACGATTTATCAATGGAATACGTTTTGTGGATTATAACAACTATAAACCCAAAACAAAAGGTACAGATTTGACGGAAATCGCCCGCTTGTTCCAAAAAGGTGACTTGGAACTACTGTCCAAAATTGAACTGGACAGCATCTCGGTACAAGCCAATTAATCCATCTTTAGCTGTAGGTCCGTTTTGGTATCGTTGATGAATCGGACAATGAAAAGGGTGCTATTATCCAAATCATCCATGGCTTCATATTTTTCTTCCTCCAAAAGTTTATTGACCAAATCCGGAGTGGAATTGCTGTGACCCACGATCAAAACGTTATGCCCTTTATGGGTTTGCTTAAAATACCCGACATCTACCGAATTCGGGTCATAATATTCTATTTCGATATCTTTTTTTATCGAAGCCGGTGCAGCGGTCATGGTAGTGCGTTGGTAGTTGGTAGCGTAGATGGCATCCAAGGCAATAGGGTCAAATACCTCTGCCCATTTGAGGGCCCGGTCCAATCCATCCTGGTTCAGTTCAGGGTCTGAATTTGAAGGGTCGGTTCTATCCTTTTCTGCATGTCGAATCAAGTAAAAGGTAGTGATGATGGTTTCTTCAGGGGTTTTGGGTTCCTCTTTGCAACCCGTTGCCATTCCCAGTAGTAGAAAAGAAAGAAAAATGTAATGTACTGTATGCTTAGTCATCGGTCTTCGTTTGTCCCTTGCGATAATCACCTTAAAAATAGCGTTTAATTTTGGTAGCTGTTGATTTCATTCGTGCCGGTTCTCATGGAAAAAATGGATAGCGAACGATTAATTTTTAATTTCTTTTTGGAGCAATTGCTCCAGATAAGCGATAGTATTTACCAAATACTTTCTGTCACGCGTCATGGTGGCCATGGCAATTGCCCCTTGAAGCATGGTAAACATTTGTTTGGCAAATTGTAAGGGGGGAACGGGCAATCGGAGTTCTTGGGCCTTTACGCCATTTTCCAGGACCAAAGCTATCTTTCCTTCAATTTCGTTGATGGTTTCCTTTACCGCGGCAGCGAGAAGTCTATTGTTGTTCTGGGCATCGACCCCCACGTTTAGAATGGGGCATCCGCCAAAGGGTAGGGTCACTACATCATATTGCCGATAAAAACGGATCAAGGAATGGATTTTATCCATGGCCTTTCCTTCTATCTCCAGTTTTTCTTCAATCAGGGCAAGTAAATGTTGTTGATTGTATTGAAAGGCGGAAAGGGCCAAAGCCTCTTTGTTTTCAAAATTTCCATAAATGGCACCTTTGGTAAGTCCCGTGGCATCGGTAATGTCGCTCATACTGGTGCCCACATAGCCAAACTTGTTGAAAATGGGGGCTACGGTCTCAATGATATAAGCGGTGGTTCTTTCAGCTTTTTTGGTCATGAGGTTCAGGGTTGGTCACTGGAACGAAGATATAAAAAAGATATACTGTGTGGTATTTTTGAATGGAAATGCCCTCATTTTTAACAAAATAAGGGCATTTTTGGTATTGTTTCCAGGGCTAATTTACCAGTTCACTCTGGTTTCTGAAAACCAGTTTGTCATCAAATGAGTCCAAAAGAACAATGCTCTCTGCCGAAATTTTACCGGCCAAAATCTCCTTGGATAAATTGTTCAGAACCTCCTTTTGGATGAGACGTTTGACCGGCCTGGCCCCAAATTGTGGGTCGTATCCTTTTTGTGACAAGTAGGTAATCGCCTCTTCAGTGGCATCTAAGGTAATATTTTGTTTACCGACCAATTTCTTTAGCTGGTCCAGTTGAAGGCCCACAATGTCCTTGATATTGGATTTACTGAGCGGGGTGAACATGATGATGTCATCAATACGGTTCAGAAACTCTGGCCTAATGGTCTTTCTCAAAAGTCCCATTACCTCATTCCGGGCAGCTTCCATAGCTTGTTCCAAATTTTGTGTGTCTTCAAATTTCTCTTGGATAATTGGACTTCCCATGTTACTGGTCATAATAACGATGGCATTTTTAAAATCGGCAACCCGTCCTTTATTGTCCGTCAGCCTCCCTTCATCCAAAACCTGTAAGAGGATATTGAATGTATCCGGATGGGCTTTTTCAATTTCATCCAAAAGTACTACGGAATAGGGTTTTCTTCGCACGGCTTCCGTGAGCTGTCCCCCTTCATCGTAGCCCACATATCCGGGAGGTGCTCCCACCAATCTGCTGACCGAATGCCGTTCTTGGTACTCGCTCATATCAATACGTGTTATGGCATTTTCGTCATCAAAAAGATAGGCGGCCAGTGTCTTGGCCAGTTCTGTTTTTCCAACGCCGGTACTTCCCAGAAACAGAAAAGAACCTATAGGTTTCTTTACATCCTGTAGCCCAGCCCGGCTTCTTCGGATGGCATCGGATACGGCTTCGATGGCCTCTTCCTGCCCCACGACACGTTTGTGCAACACCGCTTCCAACTTCAACAACTTCTCACGTTCACTCTGTAGCATTTTGGTAACGGGAATCCCGGTCCATTTGGCCACGACCTCGGCAATATCTTCATTGGTGACCTCTTCTTTTATCAAAGTGCCCGCGTTTTGCTGATGGGCAAGTTCATCCTGTAACTTTTCCAACAACTCTTGGGATTCCTTGATTTTCCCATATCTAAGCTCGGCCACTTTTCCGTAGTCCCCGTTTCTTTCTGCCCGCTCGGCCTCCATTTTGAAGTTTTCAATATCCTGCTTGGTTTTTTGGATATGGTCCACGACGGTTTTTTCACTTTCCCACTGTGCAAATATCTCATTGCGTTCTTCCTTTAGATTGGCCAGCTCCAAATTCAGTGACTGGAGTTTTGCAGAATCGTTTTCCCGCTTGATCGCTTCGATTTCAATTTCCAGTTGCATGACCTTTCGGTCCAAAACATCCAATTCTTCAGGCTTTGAATTGATTTCCATCCGGAGTTTTGAAGCGGCCTCATCCATAAGGTCAATGGCCTTGTCCGGTAGAAATCGATTGGTAATGTAGCGTTGGGAAAGTTCTACTGCCGAAATTACGGCCTCATCCTTTATCCTCACTTTGTGATGGGCTTCATATTTTTCTTTGATACCCCTTAAAATGGAAATGGCACTTTCTGTATCGGGCTCATCAATAAGAACTTTTTGAAATCGCCGCTCCAAGGCCTTATCCTTTTCAAAGTATTTTTGATATTCGTCCAATGTAGTGGCACCAATGGCCCGGAGTTCCCCTCGTGCGAGTGCGGGTTTTAAGATATTGGCGGCATCCATGGCGCCTTGACCGCCACCGGCACCCACTAGGGTATGTATTTCATCGATGAAAAGAACAATATCCCCATCAGAAGTGGTAACCTCTTTTATCACCGCTTTAAGGCGTTCTTCAAACTCCCCTTTGTATTTGGCACCTGCGATAAGTGCGCCCATATCCAAGGAGTAGATAACTTTATCCTTCAGGTTTTCAGGAACATCCCCCTGAACAATCCTATGGGCCAATCCTTCGGCGATCGCCGTTTTTCCCACGCCAGGTTCTCCCACGAGCATCGGATTGTTTTTGGTTCTCCGGGACAGTATTTGAAGAACGCGACGTATTTCTTCATCTCTCCCGATAACGGGGTCCAACTTTCCGTCATCTGCCAGCCTATTTAGGTTCTTCGCATATTTGTCCAGGGAATTATAGGTGTCTTCAGCACTTTGGGAGGTAACTTTTCCTCCTTTCCGCAATTCTTGGATGGCCGAATTCAAATCCTTTTCGTTGGCACCTTGGTCTTTCAGGATTTGGGCCGCTTTGCTCTTGGATTTAAAAATACCCAATAACAAATGCTCAATGGAAACATAGTCGTCCGCTAACTTTTTTGCTTGTAGGCTCGCTTCTGTCAACGACTTCCCAGCTTCACGGGAAAGCATGATATCGCCTCCAGAGACTTTGGGTAGACTCGTTAGCTCCTTAGCCAATATTTGCTCTACTAAAGTGCTATTTACATTCAGTTTTTTCAACAGGAACGGCAATACGTTCTGGTCCACTTCCATAATGGCCTTGAGCAAATGCTCGTTTTCTATCTGTTGATGCCCATGGCCCTGTGCAATGTGCTGGGCCTGTTGTAATGCCTCTTGTGATTTTATAGTGAAATTGTTAAAGTTCATCCTTCTCGTTTTTATCGAAAGAGGTCAACAATCCTACCAAGCGCTTTAGGCCGTCAAAATGTCGCTAAATCTCTGAAAACATAAGACATTTCGTCAGTTTGTAAGCTTTATTGTGTATACCGACCTATCTATTAAATTTGCTTTATGGGATTGTTTACTAGCTTATTTGGAAAAAATGAAAAAGAGGAAAAAGAGTTGGGTCTTTTACCATGGATAGCCTTGACTTCAAAGGAACAATTGGATGAAATTGTTGAAAAGTCCAACGAACGCCCACAACTTATTTTTAAGCATTCCACGACCTGCGGTATCAGTAGAATGGTTTTGAACATGTTTACACGGTCCTATACCTTGGGGGAAAGTGCAGACCTTTACTACCTAGATTTACATGCTCATCGGGATGTTTCCAATGCAGTAGCTTCCCATTTTGGTGTGGTGCACCAGTCCCCACAACTACTTGTCTTAAAAGATGGCGGAGTAAACTTCCACACCTCACATGGCGCTATTACGGACATTGATCTAAAAGACTACATATAAAAAAGCCCCACTTATAGAGGGACTTTTTGTCTTTTGTTAGTCGAACTGATGTCTTCTGATAATATTTTTTAATCTTGCTTTTAGGTCTTCACCGGCATCATATACCATTTGTTCGTCGGATGGGAAGGGAACGGCAGCAAGGTCCAAAAGGGCCACTAAATCGTTATCCAAAGCCCTACGGTCTCCCTTGTAGTTGGCATAAATATGCTCAAAAATAAATTCGGTGGACAGGGGGTATGAATTTATTTCTTGTCCATTGGACAAATCGGTGATGCTCACCTTGGCACCAATTTGGGCACTTTTGAACTGGGTGAACTGATAAAAGTTGCATCGGACGGTTTTCAATCGGTCTACTTTGATTCGATTGCCCAGACTATCTTTCACTGCGTTTCCGTTGTCATCCAACAGATATTCATATCCATCCTTGATTTGTTTTTCTTTGATAATCTGTTTTTCGTTGACCCGTTCTGGAGAAATGTTGATTTCTCGGAACCCAAGGTTTAGCGCAAAGTCGTAGTTTCTTCCGTTTTGGGGATTGGCATGGAACTTGGTCCAAAAGTTATCAATTCCAAAGGTGTTGAAATCCAACAACTCTTCCTGCAGGCGGGCTGGGATGATTTGTTGTGTTTCGTTCTCAATTTGGACCTTGACAAAATCTAGTCCTTTTTGATATGCCACATCCATTTTTTCTACGGTTTGTCTGTATCCTGGATTTATCTCGGACAGGTACTGAAGTTCGTTGTAGGCGTTACGATATTCTTGCTTATATCTTGCATTTTCAAGCAATTCACCGGCATTGGCATAGAGATGGGCAGACAATTTATCCTTCGTGTCCAAAATAGCGTTGTCATAATTCACAAAATTGAATTGGGCATCGCGGCCCTCCTCATAAATTGGAAGTGGTAAAAGCGGCTGGATCCTCGCCTGTATTTTTTTTAGTGCATTGTACTTTTTAAAAATGGTTTCCAGGTTTGCGGGATTTCCATCTTTTTCCAAAAAAGTGATCTGTTCCTGTTCCCGTTGCGCGTTTTTGGCAAAAGCGTCTTCCAAGAGCAATACGTACGCTTGATGGTTCTTTTTGCTTTTGTTTTCGGTCAGGTTTTTTAAGGCCTTGTTCATTGCGGTCATATAGTTACCGCTGTTCAAGGCTTCCTGGGTTTTCTTCACGCCCCCACAGGAAAGAAACACGAGGATCAAAGAGTAAAGTAGTGCTTTTTTCATGGTATTTGGTTTATTGATTTTTAGGAACTTTCCAACAGCCGTGCCAAAAAGCCATATTTTAGTAACGTTTTCGGATGAACTGTAGTATAATTTCGTCCAACCGCCTGTTTTTTCTTCCCTTGAACAAACTATTTAATCACTTGTTTTGTTGATTTTTTAGTGGATAACATCTCCAGCTCCCATTTGTTTTTGTAGTAAGATTACTCGCTGTATTTGTATTTTTGCAACTTTAAAAAGAATTGTTCATGCAAAGAGACAGCACGATTTTTGACCTGATTGAAAAAGAAAGGGAACGCCAAGTAGAAGGTATCGAACTGATTGCCTCTGAAAACTTTACCAGCCCCCAAGTAATGGAGGCGGCCGGTTCTGTGTTGACCAATAAGTATGCAGAAGGTTATCCCGGAAAACGGTATTACGGAGGGTGTGAAATTGTGGACGAAGTGGAGACCTTGGCCATAGCCAGGGCCAAAACGCTCTTCGGAGCTGCTTACGCGAACGTACAGCCCCATTCGGGATCGCAGGCAAATGCCGCGGTATACCATGCCTGCCTGCAACCTGGGGACACCATTTTGGGATTTGATTTGGCCCATGGGGGACATCTAACCCACGGATCTCCGGTAAACTTTTCGGGAAGGCTATACCGCCCAACCTTTTATGGTGTGGACGAAGAGACCGGCGAGTTGAACTATGATACCATCCAGGAGATTGCAGAAAAGGAAAAGCCAAAAATGATCATTGCCGGGGCATCGGCCTATTCGCGGGATATGGATTTTGCCCGGTTTCGGGAAATAGCCGATAGCGTAAATGCTTTACTTTTGGCGGACATATCGCATCCTTCCGGTCTTATAGCCAAGGGTATTTTGAGCGATCCCATTCCCCATTGTCATTTTGTGACCACCACTACCCATAAGACGCTACGCGGTCCAAGGGGAGGTCTTATCCTAATGGGCGAAAATTTTGAGAATCCCTTTGGAATTCGTTTAAAGAACGGCAATCTCAGAAAGATGTCGGGCTTGTTGGACCTCGCCGTCTTTCCTGGAAATCAAGGTGGTCCTTTGGAGCATATTATTGCGGCGAAGGCCATAGCGTTCGGTGAAGCGCTTTCGGATGAATTCCTGCATTACATGATACAAGTGAAAAAGAATGCTGCGGCCATGGCCAAAGCGTTCATGGCGAAAGACTATAAAGTGATATCTGGTGGAACGGACAATCATATGATGCTCATAGACCTCAGAAATAAAAACATCACCGGGAAAGATGCAGAAAAAGCTTTGGAAAAAGCGGCCATAACCGCAAACAAGAATATGGTCCCTTTTGACGACCAATCGCCTTTTATCACTTCTGGAATACGTTTTGGCACTCCTGCGATCACCACACGAGGGTTGGTAGAAAGTGATATGGAAACCATTGTGGAGCTCATTGATGGGGTTTTGATGGATTCTGAAAATGAAACTGCCATTGCCCAAACCAAAGAAAAGGTCCGTGATTTAATGAACCACAGACCGCTCTTTAATGGTTAATCGTGTAAGGGTGCTCTTAGGTTAAGCCTAAGGTGTGTATGCGTTGTCAATCCAACAGGAAAAAATCCTCTTGTTGTAGTTCTTTGGTCTTTAGGTCATAGACCAAAACGTTGTGGTTAAGGTTGTCTTCAAAGTAAAGGCCCCAGAAATCGTAGTATTGAGCTCTGTTGCCCTCAACTTCTATCATACCTTGGTCCGTGTCCTCAAAAACTGGGACAAAAATTTCATAGGGCATTTCGGTCAGTCCCTTGGTGAAATAGACAAAATGTTCACTGATCTTAAAGATAATGCTGCCCAACTCTTCTGGAATGCTGTAATCCTGTACGCGACTTACGATCAAGGAAGTGTCTTTAAAGTGAATGGAAAGCTCTGCGATATCCACAGCATTGTTGTTCGCCTCACAAAGGTTTTGAAAAGCCTCATCAAATTGTGAACCGCCAACAGTATCGTCCTCTGGCGAAAAACCTCCCCAATTTCCTGTGTTGAAATGATGTAGACTTTCCGTCAACCCAAAGTTGCAGTGTATGTTCAGGACAATATCCGTTTTCTGTTTTCTCGGATTAAACCCACACTCTGCGGCAACCTCGGCAAAAAAGTCGCGTTCCAGTACTTTCTGGAACTCTTCCAGACCATTGCAGGTCACGAAAGCCCCGACCCCGTGTAAGGAGAAATTATACGCTTGATTTTTCTTTGACGACATAGCTTTTCGGTTTCTGAAGATTCCTTGGGTCAAAGTTAAAACGAATGTTTTGTTCAGGATTGCAGGAAATCCTTAAAAATTCTGGGAGTTTTCCGTGATTTTCGCCTTGTTTTTGGAAGATTTAGTTACAATCCCAACTAAAGGTTGCCAAATAATCCCAACCCGACCTTTAAATAAAGCCCCTGTTTTTGGCCGCCAAGATCAAGGCGAGGTCGTTCTCGTTTTCCGTTCCGAACAGGGATTTCAAATGTCTTTTTCGATTCTCAATGGAAGAAGGGGACAGCCTTATAAAATTCTCTAGGTCCTTGTTTTTTGTGCCAATGGACAAATGGTACAATATTTTTTTGTCCTTTTCGTCCAGATTGATATCGTTGGTCATCTTCTTTCTTATGGCCCCCAAGGCTTTTGAGGAATAATACGGCGGATTTAAGGTGACCGTTTTCACGGCATCTTCCAAAGTCTTTGGGTCAATATCGGTTTTAACCAAATATCCATCGGGATCCACGGATTTTAGAATACTGTTGATGCGGTAATTATCACTGAAAGAGGACATGAAGACAATCTTGGTCTCCGGGACCAATTTGCGCGCCAGAATGCCCAAATCCTCACCGGTCTGAGGTTGATGTTCATTGGGCGGATACATCTGAACATCCAAAAACAAGATATCATACTTGAAGGAGTTCACGGATTCTTCGATCAAGCGTTTGCCCATTTCAAACGTATTTGCCGTGTCCACAATAATGGAATGGCCTTCAAAAACAATGCGCTCCAAGATAAACTTGTAGCCCAGCATGGTCATTTCATGGTCATCTATGGCTAAAATCCTGAGTGTTTTCATCTTTACAATTGTTTGGTCCAGGTTATACGTTGACGGTCTCTCTAGATTCCCAACTGCCCCGTCTATCAGTTTCTCTGGCGTAATTCAAGGGAATGCTTATCCGTATGGTCGTGCCTTCACCTTTTTTACTGTCAATATCCAAATGCCCTTTCACCTTTTTCACGCGCGAAATAATATTTCGGAGGCCAATTCCCTTTTTTCCTTTGCCCATATCAAAACCGACACCATCATCCGTTATTTCCAAACGCAGTGCCTTCTTTTCATATTTAAAACTTACCTCGGCCTTTTGGCACTGGGCATGTTTCACACAATTTTGCAAGGCTTCCTGAACAATACGATAGGCATTGATTTTAATATCGCCCTCCAAACTGTCCCATTCCAGAAGAGAATCGTAGGTAAAAGAACATGCTATCCCCGAAGAAGCTCCAATGGAATCTATCATTTCTTCGAGTGATACAATAAAGTTATGAATTTTTTGATAAGAAGCATTATTGAGTTCGTGCGAAATGGTCCTAATCTCCTCTTCGGTCTCGCGCAGTTTTTCAATGAATTCCGCGCGTTGCTCCACAGACTTTTCATCGACCATTTCGTTAAGGCCCGTAAGTACCAAACGAATACCGAGCATTTGCCCTAAAATACCGTCGTGCAATTCTTCCGAAATGCGTTTCTGCTCCAACTTTTTGCCTTCTTCAAACTTACCTTGCTGGGCCAGCATCAAATTGTAGATTTCCTGGTTGCTCTCCTGTTGTTTCTGCTGGAACTTGAGACGGTTGTTGCTAATGCGCTGTGATATGATGGTCAGCAGGGCAATTCCCAACAACAAGAGACCCACGACCACGCCAATCCAAATCTGCTTTTGGCGGGTGAGCACCGTATTTCGTTCTATCACCTGGTCGGTTTCCAAACGTATGCGGGCAAATTTGTCGCGTTTGGCCCGTTCTTCTTCTTTTATTTGCTCGGCCAGGTCATAATAGGCATTGGAGTAGGCCACGGCATTTTCCGGGTCCATGGTGGTCAGGGATTTGAGCACCTCCAAGCGCCGGTCATTGTTCTGGGTTTCCTCCGCAAACTGGTTGGCCTCCCGGGCCAGGACAATGGCGGCTTCGCGTTTGCCTTGGGCGGCCAGTAGTTCTGATAAATATTGTTTGGTCCTACCAATATCTTGGGTTCTATCAATGGCATGGTACACATTTAATGCCTCTCTATATTTTTGATTAAGCTCCTCACCATTTTCACCTAATTTAAAACGAACATAAGTGTGGCTTACTAGTGCTTTGGCGTGCAGTTCAGGATTTCGAATTTTGAGGTTTGTCTCTTGAAACAACTCATCAAAGGCTTTTATGGCATTATCATATTCCTTTCTACGCACAAATGTGAGTGCAATATTGTTTTGATTTTGCCATTTAAGCCTTTCCTTGTCTAAATCTTTAAGGTAGTCTCCAGCTTTCTGAAAATACTCTAGTGCTTTTTTTTCATTCTTTAGACCACTTTGGATAACTCCCATCAAATTGTAACAACCATAAAGTCTTTGATAGTCACCCAAATTGTCAAAAATCTGGATAGCTTTAGCTGCACTAATTTCTGCCCCGAGATAATCTTTAAAATCATCCTGTGCCTGTGCCATACCGTAGAGCATTCTGGCTTTTAATGACCGGGAAACCGAGTCTTGGGGAAGTCGGTTAAAACTTTGATAAGCTTTTTGATAATAATAGTAGGAGCTGTCAATTACACGATAGCGTTTTAAAAAAGAGGCCATATCCCATTGGGATTCACCCAAAACCATATAATTCCCAGAGTTGCTTGCCAGTTTTGACAGCGTTTTACTTACATCCCGGAAAAACAGAGAATCTTTTAAGCGATACGCAACGATTGAAACCTGTGACAAGTTTTTAAGATAGGTTGAATCTTTCTCAAACTGTTTTAGTTCATTGTAACCGTTCCTTAGATATTCCTTCCTTACTTCCATTGGTAGCGCAGCACTGTCCTTTGCAATGTAGATTTGCTCCATAGCTTTGGATATACCGGGGTGTTCCACTGGCAAATCGGTATCCTGGGATTTTTTGCAAGCAAAAACAACTGATAATAAAAGAAGTATCCGTATCTGTTTCAAGGGTGTTTGGTTGAAAAATAGGGCAAAAGCCCCACTGTTTTACTACAAGGTACTAAAAAACCCCAAATCCTATCAGATTGGGGGTTTCAATTCATTTTATATGGTTTAATCAAATCAGTAAATAACAAAACGGTTAAGTTCTATCATCGTCGTCTACATCATGTCCATCTACGGCGCTTTCTTCTGCGTTAAGAGTTTCAAAAAGGGCCTCTGTTTCCTCTACGTTGGTTTCAGATTCGCAAGAAAAGAGTCCCAAAGAAAATACTGCTACAGCCAAGATGCCAAATACCTTTTTCATAATTAAAATGTTAATTGTGTTATATGTTAGTTTTCGAAACGAAGATATTTGGGGGCTTTTCCCCAGACCTTTGGGCGTAAAAAGTTTTAGTATTTGGCAGAAAAGTTTGGGTAAATGGCCCTATTTTGAGAGAATTGCTTCAGCTGACGGCGTTTGCTGCCTTTTTGGACAGCTTTTCCTTAAGGAGGTCCACCCGCTGCTTGTATTTTTTGGAGAAAGGGATTTCCTGCTCTTTGGGATTGCGCAGGGTGCAAAGACTTTTACCGTAGTTGATACGCGAAACGTACCTGCTGTTCAAAATGTAACTTTGGTGGATGCGGATAAACGTTTCCGGAAGTTGTTCTTCAAAAGATTTTAAGGTCTTGTAGGCACTTATCACATTGCCGTCGGACATAAAAAAATCGGTGGAGTTGTTGTCCGACTTTAGATATAGGATATCCTTGGTATCCAAATAGCGATAATCGTTGTACGATTTTAAGCAGATGGTGGAAGGGAAGTTTTGTTTGGGATGTTGTTTTCGGAGTTTAAAAATGGTCTTTCGGATATCAAATTCATTGTGCGGCAATATCCAATAATCGAAAAAACCACTTTTGATGGCGTTGTAGGCGTACTTTTTACAAGTGGAATAACCGATTACCAGAGGAAGGGTGTTCATAAATTGGCTCAACTCGGTCACCATTTGAAAATAGGACATGCCGTCCTCTTTCAAGTTCACAAGGACCAGGTCTGGCGCAAACTTTAAAATGGTGTTCAGACCGTCCATAGGGTTTTGGGCAAAACCAGCGCAGACGAAATCTTCATACTCCTCCAAATACAATTGCAATTGAAGTTTGGAGCTTGCATCCGTATCTATTATGGTGTAGGTATAATCCATGTGTAAAACACTGGTTGCAAGTTACTAACGCATGAAATAAACCCGTTATAGTTTTCCCTTAAAAAAACTGGGGGTTTCCTTCAAAATCGGGGTTTTTTCGTTGAAAAGCGCTGACTTTTCCTTCAAAACTAATTTTGGTCATCGAATTCGTAGGCCCCGGCGTCTGGATCGTTGTCCCTGGCCGTGCCTAAAATGTCTGTCGGAACTTGGGGTAAACTGACTGGATTTCCGAGGTCGATGACCTCTGAGTTTGGACCGATCTGGAACTGGTTTTGAGCGGGTCTTTCAAAATCCATGGTACCATTGAGGAGGATGTTTTGGTACAAGCTTCCATTTTCGAAGTCGTACCGGGGGTCGTTATCGAAACTGCCGTTGGTATCTTCAAACTTGATGGCCGTGTTGCTGAACTGAAAATTGAACAGCTGTCCGGGCTCTTGGAACAAAGCGAGTTCCAAACGGGACGAACCGTCCACGATACAGTTTACAAAATCGGCCCGTTCCAGATCTGCTTGGAAATTATCGATGGTCAAGGTGTTGCCCCTCCTGGGACCCCTGTTCCAATGGTTGGCCAAGGTACAGTGCACCAGTTGGTAATCGCCCCCGGAGCCGATAAGGAAGGAGGTATTTCCCGCTCCCCCAAAAATGGAGTTAAAAGCGGTGACCCGCGCATTGGTCCCCCAAAAATTATACTCCAGGTTATTGAACACCTGTACCTTGTTCAAGGTCAGGGTAGGGTCGGGGTTTGTCAAGTCCCCTTCTACCAATAGGCCCACGGTGGCATTTTTTAGGGTGAGGTGGTCCATGGAGTTGTTCGTACTTCCCCTGCGAATCCAAAGTGCGCCCCACTGGCCCGGAATATCGGCAAAGGTTGGTTCCAGTCTATCTCCTTCGAAAATCACTTCGTTCTCCAGAATTTCTTGGTCTTCGCTCAGGGCACCATTGATTTGGATGGATGCCCCGGAATCCACCCAAATCCCCGAATCCGCATGAAAATGAACACGGGCTCCGGGATCTATGGAGAGGGTACTTCCTGAAGGTACCGCCGCGTATCCGTAAATAACGTAGGGTTTGGTATTTTCAAAATTCAGTTCTTGGGGCTCCAGAAAAAAACCTTCTACCAAGATTTCGTCGCCTGCTTCATCCGGGCCTATGGGGATGGTTTCCCGGGTTCCATCAGATAAGGTCCTGGGAAACAAAAAAACGGCATCCTTGACCAAGGTGACCAGTTCCACCCTTTGTTGGGCCGTGCCTTCACCAAAAAGGATGCGATCGGTGTTCAAAAACTGGTTTTCACCGGTTGGGGCCACATCAAAAGTGGTTTCCACAAATACAAAGAGACTGTCCCTGGCCAATAACGGTACATTGGTAAATTCCTTTCCGGCCACCCCATCCACATTTAAACGATAACTGCTGTCGGTCCCACCCTGTAGGCCCACAAAGGGTATTGAAATATCCTCATTGAGCCCGTTGTACACCTTTAAGGTGTAGGTGCTACTTCCTATATTGGTGAAAACGGTATCCAAAAAAACGGTATCCTTTGAAAACTCCAGATTGCCCGAATTGGGTTCAAATTCAAAATCCTCACGACAAGAACTCCAGCAAATGACCAGAAAAATCAAAAGGACACAGGTACTATATTTGGCAGAAGGATGAAACAAATTACTCAAATAAAGAGGTGATTTCCCGTGGTACCCGTTTCGGTTTGAAACTGGTTGCATCCAAGAGGCACCATTCTGTACTTGCTTTAACTAAAAGAGCATCTGTTTTATTGTTCCTGATTTCGACAATTCTTTTGGATATGGGTCCGGTTTGGGCAATTATTTGGGTCTTGATTTTCAGTACATCGCCCAGAAGTGCAGATTTTAGGTAACTTATTTCATGCTTTCGGACCACCCAAAGCAGCTTGGCCCGAATTTTCGGAGTGGTCACTTTTTCCCAATGGTCCTTTGAAACCTGCTGCACCCAATCCAAATAACGGATATTGTTCACGTGATTTAATTCATCCAAGTCGTCCTGCTGTACCATAAGGATTTTTTCGTAGACCTGCATCTATTGCTTTTCCCTTATGGAAACCTCGAACAGCTTGTCCCAGTTTTTCCCGGTCACGAAGAAGGTGCCCCGTTCTTGGTGAAACGCCACGCCGTTGAGCACGGAGTTGGTTTCGTCCCATTCAGGGCCTTTCGTTATTTGGGACTTGAGACCACCAAAATTCACCACTCCCTCAATGGCACCGGAAACGGCATCGATTATCATCATGCTTTCCTTTTGATATACATTGGCGTAGATTTTCCCGTTGACATATTCCAGCTCGTTGGCCTTGTTGAAAATAGATTTGTTGGTAACCGTTTCAATATATCCGGTTTCCTCAAGGGTAGCAGGATCCAAAAACCAAATTTTCTCCGTGCCATCACTTTTAAATATCTTTTCGCCATCGTTGCAAAGACCCCAACCTTCGCGACTTTCGCCATAGCTGAAGTTGCTCTTCTTCTCCAAGGTTTTCATATCATACACATAACCTAGGCCGCTAAGCCAGGTAAGCTGGTACAGCTTATTGTCCAAAATGGTGATTCCTTCTCCAAAAACCGCGCTGTCCAAATCTATCTTTTGTAGAATTTCCCCGGTTTCATAGTTTACCTTTCGTAGCGTAGATGCTCCCTTTTTTCCAGTGCTTTCATAAAGGGTGTCGTTTGCAAATTCGAGTCCTTGGGTATAGGCTGTGGCATCATGGGGATAGGTGTTCAGAACCTCGTAGGTGTAAATTTCTGGCGAGGACGGGGCCAAAAGTTGGATTTTTCTGGAAATTTCAACTGCCTCACCATCACCATATTGGATGTTTGCCTTAATGTCCTTGTTTCCCAAGGTTTTGGAGTCCAGATGAATTTTGCCTTCAGAGACAGGGAGTTCCAGATTGTCCATGGAGTAGGTAACTTGGGAAACATCCATGTTTTTCTTGTTGCTCAGTGCGATGCCAATTTTTTTGCCTTGCTGTACCTTTTTCGGATTTCCTTCCAGTTGAATTTCAAAAAACGTAGTTGGGTCGCCAGGTCCACCGCAGGCTAAAAAAGTTAAGGTAAATCCGAGCGTCAATAATTTAGTCATGGTATTGGTCAGCAGGGTCATGATATCTGTTCTAACTTCACCGAAATTAAGAATGAATTGGGATTGCGGCAAATTTAAAAGGTCGTATATTTGCCTTTGGCAAGTCCTACACGACCAGCTCCTGCAAAATCCCCCAGGGTGGGAACGCAGCAAGGGTATGCGGTCGTAGCGGTGCGATGTAGGTAGCTTGCCTTTTTTTGTTGCCTTAATTTACGCATTAATGCAGGTTTCTTCGCCAAAAATGCTTGTTCATGGATAGTAAAGTTGTATTGATAACCGGAGGTTCTTCAGGAATTGGGAAGGCCATAGGCACTTTTCTGACGACCAAGGGCCTTATCGTATATGGCACGGCGCGCAGTGCGGCGAAGTATCCCGATTTTAAAGCTTTTAAGTTGATCGACCTCGACGTCCGTGATGCCCACGGTCCCACTGCAGCTGTACATCAGGTACTAAAAAAGGAAGGTAGACTTGATATCCTTATAAACAATGCGGGTGTTGGGATAACCGGCCCAATTGAAGAGACTCCCCAAGAGGCGATTGAAAATGTGTTCAATATCAATTTTTACGGTCCCGTCCGACTGATAAAGGCAGTATTGCCCCAGATGCGGAAGCAGGGTGGGGGATTGATCATTAATATTACTTCAATTGCTGGATATATGGGGCTTCCCTACCGTGGGTACTATTCTGCGTCCAAGGGGGCACTTGGCCTGCTCACGGAAACCTTGCGTATGGAAACCAAAAGTTTTGGCATCAAGATCACCAACATTGCACCTGGGGATTTTGCCACGAACATAGCAGCAGGAAGATATCACGCGCCCTTGAAGGAAGATTCACCCTATAAAACTGCTTATGGCAGTGCGCTGACTTCGATGGACGCCCATGTTGATTCAGGAGGAAATCCAGAAGACGTGGCGCGCAAGGTGTATCAAGTGATACGGAAGGCAAATCCATCGGTCCATTATCCTGTGGGCGCTTTTTTGCAAAGGTTTTCTTTGAGTTTAAAGCGAATACTACCGGACAAAATCTACGAACGACTGTTACTCAACCACTACAAACTTTAACGTGATGGCATGTTTTTTGATTTACTAAAAACATGGAGAAAAGAGTACGATTATTCATGATTTGCACAGCTACCGTTTTTGCCTTCACCTTCTATGGCTGTGATGAGATTTTTGAGTGTGTTTTCAATATCAATCCGGAGATCCATGAAAAGCAATTGGTCGTGGGAGTGGTCGGTGAACGCTATAGGGACCGGATAACCGCAGAAGTACGAAACGATGTCAACGATAATGACTACGACTACTTTTTCGATGTCATCGGGGAACTACCTCCGGGAATTCTCGTTAGCTTCAACCGAAGGTCCGTGGACCTTTTTGGAGTGCCAGAAGAAACTGGGGTTTACCGATTTCAAGTAGAACTTTTTGTGGAACGATTTGATTATAACGGATTTGATGGGAGTCCCACTTGTTCCGAATCCACCATACGCGAGTTTACGCTACAGGTTTTAGAGTAGGGGATACGTTTATTTTACCTCATTTTGGATGCATAGGCCCCTTATTGTTGTAAATTAGCCCTGAATGGGATTACAAATCTAAATAGCAAAAACGCATGAAATTTTTTATCGATACGGCCAACCTGGACCAAATAAGGGAAGCACAACAACTTGGAGTTTTGGATGGCGTGACCACCAATCCTTCTCTTATGGCCAAGGAAGGCATAACGGGCAAGGAAAATATTCTTAAGCATTATGTGGACATCTGTACCATTGTGGATGGGGATGTTTCAGCAGAAGTGGTTTCCACGGACTTCGAGGGCATGGTGAAAGAGGGTGAGGAGCTGGCAGGGCTTCATGAACAAATTGTAGTGAAAGTTCCCATGATAAAAGATGGTGTTAAAGCCCTGAAGTATTTTTCGGATAAGGGTATCAAAACCAATTGCACCTTGGTCTTCTCGCCGGGACAGGCGCTATTGGCGGCCAAAGCTGGGGCTACTTATGTTTCCCCTTTTATCGGGCGATTGGATGATATTTCAACAGATGGGTTGAACTTGATCGCGGAAATACGCCTCATTTACGATAACTATGGATTCGAAACACAAATTCTTGCCGCCTCTGTACGTCATACCATGCACGTTATTGATTGTGCAAAAATCGGTTCAGATGTCATGACCGGTCCGCTATCGGCGATTGAAGGTTTATTGAAACATCCTTTGACCGATATCGGTCTCGAAAAATTCTTGGCAGATTACAAAAAAGGGAACGCCTAAAAGTTGAATCAAAAAAAAATAAAATTGGCCCTGGATGTTCTGTTCAGGGTCTTTTTGTTTAAAAGGATCTGTACAGATTGGCAAAGGCATCCACGATCAAGGTATCTTTTGCGATGATGCACTTATTAAGTCCATCGACTATCATCGCCGTTTGCACTTTTTCAAAATCGTCTCCTCTGAACTGTGAATATTTATCAAGCTTGTATTCTTCCAAAATTTTTAACCACTGGGGTTGGTTGGTTTTTAGACTGATGCCCACAAACTGATGGTCCGGATGCTTTTCTTTAAGCTTGGACACATGCCGCAGCACGTTTCTAAAATGCCTCCGCTGGGTAGCGGTCCAAAAGTAGAACACCGTTTTCTTGTCCTTGCTGATATTTTTGATATTGATTTTTTCGTTGTCCGCATTCCATACCTCCAAATTGGGTAAGCTCATATTGGGTTGCAAGTTTCTTATGCCGTTGTAGAGATATCCGATTTCCTCCTTATGTGCATCATTGGTGGAAAGCGCGTTGAACTTATCGATAAAAATGCCACATTCTTTGTTGGTGTTGTGCTCTTTTAGGAGGTAGTCCATGGTTACGTTCCGGAACAAATTGTTGCGGATTTCCGGCTCTTGGACCAAACTGTCGACCAGTCTGAGGATATGTTTGTTAAAGTGAAGATGGTTTTCCACAACCCCCTTGGTTTTCCCACCGCAATCTTCCATACATGCGATGTAAGCCAAATTACCAAAGTGATGTTTCATAAAATCGAAATAGGGTCTAAAATAAGTGAGGGTGTGTTCATTCAGGTCCACGTTCTTTCGATAGCTGTAGAAGGAATCCTCTAACTCATGAATGGTTTCGTCCCCTGTTCTCTTCTTATGATAAAAAGGATATTTTTCTTTGTATAGAAAACTGCGATAATCTATGGAGGCTTTGGCCATGGCAAGCTCCTTTTCGGTAAAATCATTTTCCGAGACCAACTCCTCCAAATGCTTTATTTTAACCAGGCGCAGAGAATCAATTTTATGGCTGAATTGTTCGGGATGCATCCGATAAAGGTCGTAGACCATCATTTCTTCTTCTTCATGGGCCAAAAACATCTCCACTAAAAAGTTGTTGATGTCCGAGCCACGGCCAGAAAAAACCAAGGATTCGTCAAACTCCAAGGTATTTAAGCGAATCAGCATGCTGTCCCCCTCACGTAAATAGACATACTGCTGTTCTGGGTTATGGTCAAAGTGATATAGGCCTTCCTCTAGACCTTGAAGGTTAAAGGTAAAATGATTTTGGTCGTTCAATTGGGCGGAATCGATGACCGCGTCATTTTTAAAAAGTACAACAAAGTCACTGGTCGGATTAACAATCTCTCCACTCAGAATTATGGAGGGACACTCTTTTGAATTTTCGGAACACGCAAAAAACGATATGCAAAAGAGGCTGAGTAAAAATCTATTCATACAAAAATCTCCATCATATACGGCCTACAAAATTAAAAATACCGTACGACCGTCTTGTTAATGGCTAGTTAAATGTTGTAAAAGCTTGTTTTTGTGAAGCTTAAATATGAGCATTTCTATTAGTAATACGTAGTGGTTTTATCTATTTTTGCCAAAAAAATAATAGATGTTATCAGTATCCAATCTATCGGTCCAATTTGGTAAAAGGGTTTTGTTCGATGAGGTCAACGTAAGCTTTACCGAAGGAAATTGCTACGGAATTATCGGAGCGAACGGTGCCGGAAAATCTACTTTTCTCAAGGTACTTTCCGGACATATTGAGCCTACTTCCGGTCAGGTGCATCTAGAACCGGGAAAGCGCATGTCCATCCTGGAACAGAACCACAACGCCCACGATGCGCACTTGGTTTTGGAAACGGTCATAATGGGCAATAGACCGCTCTATACAATCAAAAAGGAAATAGACGCGCTTTACGCAGATTATACGGATGAAAATGCAGAGAAAATAGGAGAGCTCCAGGTACAATTTGAAGAAATGAACGGTTGGAACGCCGATAGTGATGCCGCTGCACTTTTATCCAATTTGGGTATCCCAGAGGATATGCACTATTCACAAATGGTCGAAATGGACTCCAAGTTAAAAGTACGCGTGCTTTTGGCGCAGGCCCTTTTTGGCAATCCAGATGTTCTTATCATGGATGAGCCCACGAACGATTTGGACTACGAGACCATCCACTGGCTGGAGCATTTTTTGGCACACTATGACAATACGGTGATCGTGGTCTCCCACGATAGACATTTCTTGGACGCAGTATGCACAAGTATTGCTGATATTGATTTTGGTAAAATCAATATCTTTTCGGGGAATTATACATTTTGGTACCAAAGTAGCCAACTTGCGGCGAGACAGCGTGCCCAGCAAAACAAAAAGGCGGAAGAGAAAGCCAAGGAACTGCAGGAGTTCATACAACGATTTAGTGCTAATGTGGCCAAAAGTAAACAGGCCACTTCGCGAAAGAAAATGTTGGACAAACTGAAAATTGAAGATATCAAGCCTTCGAGCCGGAGGTATCCTGCCATAATTTTTGAACGCGAGCGTGAGGCTGGGGACCAAATTTTGAACGTAGAAAAACTATCTGCCATTTCAGAGGATGGGGAGGTGTTGTTCCAAAATGTGGATATCAATTTGTCCAAAGGGGATAAGGTGGCCATTATTTCCAAGGATTCTAGGGCCACATCAGCTTTTTACAATATTATTTCCGGGAAACAGAAAGCGGACAGTGGTTCGTTCCATTGGGGAGTTACCACGAGCCAATCCTATTTACCGGCAGATAATGCTGCTTATTTTCAAGACGATATCAATCTTGTGGACTGGTTGCGGCAGTGGACCAAAACAGAGGAAGAACGGGAAGAGGTCTACGTTCGCGGGTTTTTGGGAAAAATGTTGTTCAGCGGGGAAGAGGCTTTAAAGAAAAGTACCGTGCTCTCCGGTGGGGAGAAAGTGCGTTGTATGTTGAGTAGGATGATGTTGCTCCGCGCCAATGTGCTCCTTTTGGACGAACCCACTAATCATTTGGATTTGGAGAGCATAACCGCGTTCAACAATTCCTTAAAAAACTTTAAGGGCACTGTTCTGCTCACTACACATGACCACGAATTTGTCCAAACTGTGGCCAACAGGATTATTGAAATTACTCCGAAAGGAGCTATAGACCGGTATCTGAGCTTTGAGGACTATATGTCCGATAAGAGCATCAAAGTACAACGGGATAAAATGTATGAAATGGCAATAGCGCAGTAAGTCCGTTCAGGCGTTGAAATACTTACTGTTCCAAATCGCGGGATTAAAGTTTTTGCCCAAAGCAAACCCGTAGAAAATCACTACGGAGGCGATACATTTGAACATAAAAAAGAACACAATCCAGAATTCTGCGGCGGAATCATTTTTTGAAAACAGTCCATTGGGTACCAATAAGGTGGCCAAGTAACTTACCAAAAGAGTGAACAGCGTAAGGTTGATAATACTCTTAAAGGGCCATACCAGCTGTTTTCTAAAAGGACTCAGATCATTGCCCCATTTGTGTATCAGATAAAAATAACCATTACCTATGGGAGCGAATAATAAAGGGTCGTCTTTATCTTCCAGTTTGAACAATTTGGAGGGCGCCATAATTTTAAAACCTCCTAGTTCTGTGTTGTGCGCTGTCTCTAAATCCTTGATCTTATCTATTGCTTTTTGCGGAATGCGACCTTTAAAATATCTGGAATCTAAAAAACGAAGTCGGTAATCGATACAGATTTTTCGTATTTGACTGATGTGATAGATATGTTTGGTTTCCAACAAATCAAAAGTGAAATCATTGGTTTCGATTCTCTTTTTGGAATTAAGGTTCTGGGTGATGATTTCCTCGGTCCGTACGTCGGCGTCCAAAATGTGCTGGACCTCTTCAAGAATTTCTTGTTCTGCTTGTAGCTTACTTTTTAATTTAAAAAGCGCCCTTTCAATGTCAGTGTTTTGAAATATCATTTCTTTTCTCTTAGCAATTACTCAAAGTTAAGTAAATGAGAGGGTCATGTACAATATCTACTCCAAGTTTAAATGTTAACATTTTGTTAAATTAAAAGTAATAGAGGCATTATCAAACGCTTTCGTGAAAAAAAGTGTATCTTACCGATGATTTTAAGCATTTAATCGGCAAAAGTAGTTTTTACAGCATCTAATAAGTCCCAAATAGTTTACAAATATGAAATCCCCCTTCATAACCTACATTACAGTAATTTGTTTTTTAACTATTTTTTCGCTCTCCGCACAGACCTCATCCCTAGTACAGACCACGGAGGCATCGGGCAAACATTCTATGCTTATTGCAGCTGTAAAAGCCACTGATATTGACGCCATTCTTGAACATTCCGGTCCATTTACCGTATTTGCGCCATCGGACGCTGCCTTTAAGAGATTTTCACCTGCTAAGTTGGAACGATTGATGAATTCCAATGATAAAAGTAAGCTCAAATCTTTGCTGTCCTATCATATTGTGGCGGGAACACTGACTGCTTCCAGAATTTTGAAAGCTATGTGTCGTGGGAACGGAAAAGCGTCCTTTACCACCATTCAAGGTAAGAAGTTGGAAGCCCATATGGATGGTTATGATATTGTGCTCACTGATCCGCTCGGAAACACCGCTCGCATTACACATGCCGATTTGAACCGTTCCAATGGGACTGGGATTGTTCACGAGATTGATAGTGTTATTGTACCGAGCCAAATGTAAGGAACTCCACTAGCGCAGGGTTGCGCCCAATCTTTCTTCGTAATTGACCTTCAGTTTGGTCATGATTTTGTCAATTTGCTTATCTGTCAAGGTTTTGTTCTCGTCCTGTAGTGTATAGCTCACCGCATAAGATTTTTTTCCTTCAGGCAAGTTTTCCCCGAGATACACATCAAATAAATTAACATGCTTCAACAGCTTTTTTTCGGTATTCCAGGCAATATCCACGATTTGTTGGAACTTTACATCCTCGTCCAGGAGAAGTGCAAAATCTCTTGTCACTTCCGGAAATTTTGGGATTTCGCGGTAGGTAACGTTATCATTGCCCAAAATGTCCAAAATAACATCCCAGTCAAAATCAGCAAAGTAGACGTTATTTTTAACTTCCATTTTTCTAAGGATGGATTTATCCACGACGCCATAGCTGCACAGAATTTTTCCCCCTGAGTAAATCGATTGGCCTTCAGTTAAAATTGTATGTTCAGCTAGGGGTTTGGTTTTTGTTTCGGATAAGCCCAACCGGTTTAAAATCGTCTCGACCAAACCTTTTAAATAGAAAAAATCCGTAGGCTTGTTGGCGACCAACCAATTATCCCTTTGGCGATTGCCGCTTATAAAAATTGAAAGATGTCCACTTTCCTTCTGACCTTGTTCCGTTTTGTGGTACGTTGTCCCAAATTCAAATAATTTGAGATGCGTTTGTTGTCGGTTGTTATTATGGGCTATCGTCGCTAACCCAGAGGGCAACATAGAAGTGCGCATCACGGACAGGTCGGAACTCAAAGGGTTCAAAATGTCAATAGTATCTTGATTTGAGGATAAAAAGTCCATCGTATCCTTCGCAACCAGACTATTGGTCATTATCTCGTAAAATCCTTGTGCGGCGAGCATTTCTCCTACTATATCTTGAATGTTATGGCTCGCGGATCTCGATATTCCGGCAATAGAAGCATTGAGTTTCGATTTGAAGTCTATATTGTTGTATCCGAATACTCTCAGTATTTCTTCAATGACATCTACCTCTCGTTCCACATCCACCCGGTAAAATGGGATAGTGAGCCCCAAACCGGATTCCGTCACATTGTTCACCTTTATTTCCAAGGATGATAAAATGGATTTGATGGTGTCCCTAGGTATTTCCTGTCCGATTAAGGAATTGATTTTGTCGAAAGTGAGAAATACTTGCCTTTCGTTGGGTTTTTTCGAAAAGAGGTCCACTACTTCAGAACTGATTTCCCCACCTGCAATTTCCCGTATCAGAACCGCGGCCCTTTTCAAGGCGTATTCCGTGAGTTCAATATCAATTCCACGTTCAAAACGAAATGAGGCATCCGTATTGAGGCCATGCCTTTTTGCCGTTTTACGAATGGAAATGGGGTCAAAATAGGCACTTTCCAGAAAAATGGAAGATGTGTGTTCCGTGACGCCGGAGTGGATACCACCAAAAACACCGGCAATGCACATCGGTTTTTCACTATCACATATTATCAAATCCTCATTATGGAGTTCCCGCTCCACCCCGTCCAGCGTTGTAAACCTTGTCCCTGACGGCAATGTCTTTACTACGATTTCCCCACCCTTGATTTTTGCGGCATCAAAAGCATGGAGCGGTTGACCTAGTTCATGTAGGACATAGTTTGTGGCATCTACCACATTGTTTATAGGAGATAGGCCAATGGCCTTTAGTCTATTTTTAAGCCAATCCGGGGACTCTTGAACGATGATATTGCTGATGGTCAGCCCGCAATATCTTGGGGCCAAGCTATTGTTCTCTACCTCTACATCAATTTTTAAGGAACGATTATCAATGGAAAAGTTACTTGTGGAGGGAGTTAATAGTTCTTTTTGTATTTCTTTCTGTTCCAGCCCGGCCTTTAAGTCGCGGGCAACTCCAAAATGGCTCATCGCATCGGCCCGGTTTGGCGTGAGCCCTATTTCAAAAACTTGGTCGTGTTCAATTTCAAAAACCTTATGGCAAGGTGTTCCGGGGGATAGCGCTTCGCTCAAAATCAGGATGCCCTCATGACTGTCTCCCAATCCCAGTTCATCTTCAGCACATATCATCCCGTGGCTTTCTTCACCCCTTATCTTTCCTTTTTTGATTTGCCAGCTTTCTCCTTCTTTGGTATATAACGTAGTGCCTACGGTAGCCACAGGGACCTTTTGACCTTCGGCCACATTGGGGGCGCCACAAACAATTTGGACCGGATTTTCAGAACCAATATCAACCTTTGTAATTTTCAAACGGTCCGCATTAGGGTGTTTGTCACAGCTGAGCACATGACCTACAACCACCCCTTCCAAACTTCCCTTAACCGATTCAAAATTGGAAATACCCTCTACCTCAAGGCCCAGGTCGGTAAGGAGCGCTCCGGTTTCTGCTGCCTCCCAATCCAAGTTCAGAAACTGCTTTAACCAGTTATAAGAAATTTTCATACCCCAAATTTAAAGTGGACAAATATAAAACAATAGGTAAAGCGATTCAATGTAAATAATTTGGATGAAAGTAGGGGGATGTAAGTTTTCTGGTGTATTTTCGATATTATCTTTAATAGGAATTTCGGATGAAGAAAAATGCTGTTTTGATACTTTTACTGACCGTTTTTGTTCTCTGTTGTAAGGAGAAAAAAGAGATTTTGCAAGTGGGCAATTGGCGGGCGGTGATGGAGGTTTCAGAAGGTCAAGAATTACCTTTCATTTTTAGTTTGTCGAAGTTGGAGGACGGGAGGTATTCCATGGAAATGTACAATGCTGATGAAACTATAGTCGTGGATGAGATAAGCTTTATCGCTGATACAATTAAGATTCAAATGCCTGTTTTTGAAGGGTACATCCAAGGGGTTTTTACGGAAAGTCAGATTACGGGCAATTTTATCAAGGAAAGTTTGGATAGGGTAGTGCCCTTTAGGGCATTCCATGGAGAGCGAGAAAGGTTTGAGGTCCGTCAGAATCCGGCTGAAAATATATCTGGGATTTGGGAAACCTATTTTTCACCAGGGACTACCGACGAATATCCGGCCAAGGGAATATTTGTCCAAAAAGGCTCGCAGGTTACCGGGACTTTTAGGACCACTACGGGTGACTATCGCTATTTGGAAGGTGTCATCGATGGGGATTCCATGAAGTTATCAGCATTTGATGGCGCCCATGTTTTCTTGTTCACCGCTAAAGTCTTTAAAGACTCCTTGGAAGGAGCTTTCTATTCCGGGAATCATTTCAAGGAAGGTTTCAGTGCCCGGCGTAATGAGGCTTTTGAACTTCCGGACGCCAACAGTCTTACTTTCTTGAAAGAAGGTTATGAAACTTTTGAATTTTCTTTTCCCAACGCTAAGGGAGAACCCGTTAGTTTGAAAGATGATGCTTTTGCAGGCAAACCCGTGGTGATTCAGATTCTTGGCTCTTGGTGTCCAAATTGTTTGGATGAGACCAGATTTTATGTGGACTATTTGAAAAAAAACCCAGAGCTGGACGTTCAGTTTTTGGGTTTGGCATTTGAATATGCGAAAACAGAGGAAGGCGCATGGAAAAGTATCGATCGTCTTCGGAAGCGCATTGGAGTTCCTTATCCTATTTTATTGGCACAATATGGTTCATCCAATAAAGTCAAGGCGAACGAGAAATTACCTATGTTGAATCACGTGCTTTCCTATCCCACCACAATTTTTATCGACAAGCAAGGTAACGTCAAAAAAATTCATACAGGGTTCAACGGACCTGCTACTGGCAAAAAATATATGGATTTCAAGAAAGACTTTGAACGTACAATCTCTGAACTGACAAAGGAAGCTGGGTCTATATAATCGTGGATTTTCCCAAGTCGATATTTTCATCATTCATGGTAAAGGAACCGTCCTTATCCACAATGTTGTCCGCAATAAAATCGCCAACTTGATTTGTACCATAGGAACTTTTGGCATCTAAGTCTGAAGTGACAATTCCTTTTCTCAAAGATTTGTCAACTGCTTCACGAACAGACATGGCCTCCTCATAAAGGCCAAAGTGCTCCAAAAGCATGGTCGCCGATAAAATGGCCGCTACGGGATTTGCAATATCCTTCCCTTTCGCTTGCGGATAAGAACCATGGATCGGTTCAAATAGCGCATTGTCCTCTCCTACAGATGAGGAAGCAAGTAAACCAATGGATCCCCCGATAACACTGGCTTCATCCGAAAGGATATCCCCAAACATGTTTTCTGTTAGAATCACATCAAATTGACCAGGGTTTAGAATCAATTGCATGGCCGCATTGTCCACAAACAAAAAGCTGAGTTCCACTTCAGGATAACTTTCTCCTATTTTGGAAACAACTTTTCGCCACAAGCGAGAGGATTCCAATACGTTGGCCTTATCGACCAAGCAGAGTTTCCCATTTCTGTTTTTGGCAGCTTTAAAGGCGAGATGCGCAATTCGGCTTATTTCTTTTTCTGAATATTCGCATAGATCGGAGGCAAGGGTTCCCGCTTCATTTAGCTTTTTCTCTCCGAAATAAATACCTCCTGTCAACTCTCGGTAAATGATAAAGTTGGTATTTTGGATTATTTCCTTTTTTAGGGGTGATTTTTCCAAAAGCGAAGAAAATGTGTTGACCGGTCTGATATTGGCAAATAACCCAAGTTCTTTTCGGAGTTCCAAAAGACCTTGTTCCGGCCTTACTTTGGCGGTCGGGTCCGTATCGTACTTTAAATCGCCAATGGCGCCTAATAAAATGGCATCCGATGTCTTACATATTTCAAGGGTTTTTTTCGGAAGCGGGGTGTTGAAACGGTCGATGGCCACTGCTCCAATGGGAGCTTCCTCATATCGAAATTGATGATTGAACGTTTCTTCCACAGCTTGGAGACATTTGACGGCTTGTGCGGTAACTTCGGGACCAATGCCATCACCTGGCAATAAAGCAATGTTTAAATTCATGCGTTGCTTGTTTACGGTGGTTGTATGGAGTTAGATTGGGAGGGGTATGTTAGGCAATATTGCCAATACCCAATTTACTGGTTTCCATTATTTTATGAATATCTTCATCAAAAATTTCCTTTTGTCTATCCGCATATTTTAAAAAAGTATCATAGACGACGTCCAACTGTAGTTTGGTGAGTTCATACCCTACGTTTTTAGCTCGGTAGGCCAATGCAGCCCGACCACTGCGCGCGGTCAAAACGATGGAGGACTGACTTACGCCCACATCTTTTGGGTCAATGATCTCATAGGTTTCCCTTTGCTTGATGACCCCATCTTGGTGTATCCCTGAGCTGTGGGCAAAGGCGTTGGAACCCACAATCGCTTTATTGGGTTGTACTGGCATTCCCATTTTCTGGGATACCATTTGGCTCGTATCATATAGCAGGGTGCTGTCGATATCGGTATCAAGATTCAAATAAGGATGTTGTCTCAGTATCATAACCACCTCTTCCAATGATGTATTGCCCGCCCGTTCGCCAATACCATTTATCGTACATTCAATCTGTCTAGCACCGTTTTTAACCCCTGCAATGGAATTTGCTGTGGCTAGACCTAAATCGTTATGACAATGACAGGATAGTACCGCCTTTTCGATACCCGTAACGTTTTCTTTCAAGTATTTCATCTTGGCACCATATTCTTCAGGCAAACAATATCCCGTGGTGTCTGGAATATTGAGAACTGTTGCACCGGCCTTGATTACCGCCTCGCAGACCCTTGCCAAAAACTCGTTTTCCGTTCTACCGGCATCCTCCGCGTAGAATTCTACGTCATCCACAAACGTTTTGGCATATTTAACCGCTTCAACGGCTCTTTCCAGTATTTTCTCACGTGTGGAATTGAACTTAAATTGAATGTGGGATTCAGAGGTTCCAATGCCGGTGTGGATTCTAGGTTTAGCGGCAAGGCGAATGGCCTCTGCAGCCACTTCGATATCCTTTTTAACGGCACGCGTCAATCCACAAACGGTGGCATTTTTGACAAGCTTTGCGATTTCTTGGACGGACTGGAAATCGCCGGGACTGGAAATGGGAAAACCTGCTTCGATTACATCGACTCCCAACTCGTCTAATCGTGCTGCGATTACCAGCTTTTGTTCGGTATCCAATTTACATCCTGGGACTTGTTCTCCATCCCTCAAGGTGGTGTCAAAAATTTGTACCTTATCTTTATCCATTCCTGTAGTTAGTTTTCACTTAGTTAACGAAGATATAGCAGGAGTTGGCCGGTGATAGAAAACACGAAAATCCATTACAATGTTAAATTGCATTTTAAACAATGTAAGTATCTGTTTTCTAATATTTTAAATTCTTTTTTTTACGATGACAAATGTACATAGGGATACCCTGTTCGTTTTGATAAAGTCTTTATCAAAATCTGAAAAACGCCAATTTAAACTATATGTTGGCCGATTGGGCGTGAATACGGACGCGAAGTTTCTGGCCCTTTTCAACCTATTGGATAGGATGAAGACGTACAATGAAAAGCAGATATTGGACAGTGGAATAGTAAAAAAAGCACAGCTTTCTAACCTAAAGGCCCATCTTTACAAGCAGATTTTGGTGAGTTTGCGTTTAAATCCCGTCAACCAAAATATTCGAGTTCAAATTCGGGAGCAACTGGACTTTGCCACGATCCTTTATCAAAAAGGCCTCTATAAACAAAGTCTGAAGATTTTGGACAAAGCTAAAAATTTTGCCATCGAAAACGAGGAAAAGAACGTAGCTTATGAAATTGTCGAACTTGAGAAAATCATTGAGACCCAATATATTACGCGAAGTATACCGGACCGAGCGGACGAACTGGCAGTCCAGGCCAAAAAATTATCGGCCCAAAATGTGATGACCAGTAAATTGTCAAACTTATCACTTCAGCTTTATGGTATGATGCTTAAAGTGGGTTATGTGCGAAATGATGAAGACCTACAAAGTGTCAAAGACTATTTTGAAAACCACTTGCCCGCATACCGACTGGAGGATTTGGGATTTCGTGAAAAACTCTGGCTTTACAAAGCACATCTTTGGTATAGTTTATTGACGCAGGACTTTCTATCGTCCTATAAATATGCCAGCAAGTGGGTGGATTTGTTTTATGACAATGAGGACATGATAGCTCTAAACCCTGTCTTTTTTTTAAAAGGCAATCACTATCTTTTGGAGTCCCTGTTCTTTGTAAAATACAGTACCCAGTTCAAAGAGACCTTGGAACGCTTGGAAACTCAAGTAAGCAATGTCAGGTTTCCGCAGAATGACAATATTGCATCCCTAGCTTTTTTATATGTGAACTCCAACAAACTGAATCTGCACTTTTTGGAAGGGACCTTCAGCAAGGGAATGTATTTGGTGAATATTGTGGAGTATGGTATCAAAAAGCACAAAGACCGTATTGATGAACATCATGTAATGCTTTTGTACTATAAAATTGCTTGTCTGTATTTTGGAAATGCCGACCACAAAAATTGTATTCTGTACCTAAAGCGGATCATCACCAATAAAAATCTAAAAATGAGGGAAGACCTAATGTGTTTTGCCCGGGTTTTGAGTTTAGTGGCGCATTACGAAGCGGGAATGGACTATCATTTAGAAGTGCAATTAAAAAGTACGTATAAGTTTCTCTTAAAGATGAACGACTTGCAGGCGGTACAACTGGAAATGATTAAGTTCCTTCGCCGTCTTGGAGATATTTATCCCAGTGAATTACAGAACGAGTTCCAGAAGTTATATCAGGAACTTAAAAAATACGAGCACCATCCTTATGAAAAACGGGCGTTCTTGTATTTGGATATCCTGTCCTGGTTAGAAAGCCATTTGCAAAATAAACCAGTTTCGGAAATTATAAGAGAAAAAGCTTTGGTGGCCTCTCGCTAAGGAACAGCATCCCAAAGAGCATCTTTCGGGGTTGGGGCCATAAATTCCATGGGTTCTTTTTTTACCGGGTGCTCCAAACTTAGACAGCGGGCATGCAGGTGGATACTTCCGTCCGGGTTGCTGCGTGCCGCCCCATATTTTAAATCACCCTTTATGGAGCAATTGATTGCCGCGAGTTGCGCTCTTATCTGATGATGTCTTCCCGTTTTTAAATCAATTTCCAAAAGTGTGTAAGAGTCCAGCTGACTTCGAATGGTGTAGGATAGAATTGCCTTTTTAGAATGTGCCACTTCTTTTGAATGCGCATACGATTTGTTTTGTTTGGGATTGCGTACCAACCAATGGGTCAATGTCATGGTCGGCCCTTGGGGCACTTTTTTTACCATGGCCCAATACGTCTTTTTGGTTTTACCTTGGGCGAATGCCGAATTTAGTCGTGATAAAGCTTTGGAGGTTTTCGCAAATATCACGATTCCCGAAGTAGGTCTGTCCAGCCGATGTACCACACCGAGAAATACATTCCCCGGTTTATCGTATTTAGCTTTCAGGTATTCCTTGACTATCTCACTGAGCGGTGTATCTCCAGTTTTATCGCCTTGGACGATGTCCCCTGGTTTTTTGTTGACGGCGATGAGGTGGTTGTCCTCGTACAAAACCTCAAGGTTACTGGAATCTGAACGTGCCATTGGAACTTTGTCTACAACAGAATCTCTAACCCGCTAGTACTGCTCGCTATCATTGGGAAAATCCTGATGCTTTACATCGTTGACATATTTGGATATGGCTTTGCCCATTTCCTCATAAAGGTTCATGTACCTGCGCAAGAACCTAGGATTGAATTCGTGGGTCATACCTAGCAAATCGTGTACCACCAAAACTTGTCCGTCCACGCCATTTCCTGCGCCTATTCCTATAATGGGGATGGAAACGCTTTCAGCAACTTCTTTTGCCAATGCCGCAGGAATTTTTTCCAGAACGATACCGAAGCAACCTATTTCCTCCAGCATCTTGGCATCCTGTTTTAGTTTTTCGGCCTCTTTGTCCTCTTTGGCCCTCACGGTGTAGGTTCCGAATTTATAAATGGACTGCGGGGTAAGTCCCAGATGGCCCATAACCGGAATGCCCGCCTCAAGAATTCGGGAAACAGATTGTCTTATTTCAGAACCTCCTTCCACCTTGACTGCATGGGCGCCACTTTCTTTCATAATTCGAATAGCCGATCTCAACGCCTCCTTGGAATCGCTTTGATAACTACCAAAAGGGATATCCACAATGACCAACGCCCTCTTAGCCGCTCTTACCACAGAACTGGCGTGATAAATCATTTGATCCAAGGTTATGGGTAACGTGGTTTCATGTCCCGCGATTACATTACTTGCTGAATCACCCACTAAAATAACGTCCACTTGTGCAGCATCCACAATTTTGGCCATGGAATAATCATAGGAGGTCAACATGGAGATTTTTTCTCTGTTTTGTTTCATCTCCACCAACGATTTCACGGTAACTCTTTTGTATTCTTTTTTGGCGACAGACATTCTAATTGTTTTGAGTGACTAAATGTAAGCAGATTTGTTTAATTTGGAGGAGATACAAAAACTGTAAAAATGCGAATTGCCTTCATTGTCTTTTTAATGTTTTTCCCACTTTTTTCTCTTCAAGCCCAAATGGACGAGAAGGCTTTGGTAAAAGAAACCGTAGAAGGTTTTTTTGACGCTTTTCACCAACAAGATTCTGTAGGGATGAAAAGTTTTGTGGCCGAGAATGTGGTGCTACAGACAACAGGATTCGACAAAATCGGTAAAACGGTACTGCAAACCACACCTATTGGGAAATTGTACGAGTCCATTGTAAGTATACCGGATAGCATAGAATTTCAGGAGAAACTCACTTCTTGGTCCATTCAGGTGGATAGAACCATGGCGAACGCTTGGGTGGGATATGAGTTTTGGTTAAACGGTACTTTTAGCCACTGTGGTATCAATTCATTTCAAATGGTGAACTTTGGCGGAGAATGGAAAATTATCTATTTGATTGATACCCGGGGTAAAGAAGGTTGTTTGGAAAAGTGATGTAAATTACCATTTACTGCTCTCTATCTCGATCGAAGTATTTCCGTTTTCCAGGACCTTCTGGACCAAATCCAATGACGAAATTGCCTTAAAATGGGCATGGTAAAATGCCTTTCCCATCATGGTTTTGTTCCTCCCCTGGCGATTGATGGGGAACTGCTGGTTCATCTTGGTCGTTTCAACTAAGGGAAGGCCCTCATCCACGATACTCCCCGATACTCCCCGATACTATTTCGTAGTCGGCAAGGGTCAATAATATTCGGACCTTTCCATAGAATGTTTCTGACCCTGTTTTGTGTTTTATTGAATGGATCAAATGTTGTGCCGATTTTCATTTTTTGCCAAGAGGAAGTAGAATACTGTGACAGGAAAAAATAGCCAACATTCCAATCACTTTTAAGGGAATTTAGAGTTTGTTCGAATGAAGTATGACAGCTTGTCATATTGTAAGTGATGGCATGATCATTGACACCTTTTTTACGGATAAAATAAATTTGAAAGACAAAATATAGAGAACAATGAGCAAAATTATAGGTATAGATTTGGGTACGACCAACTCCTGTGTCTCCGTAATGGAGGGCAATGAGCCCGTAGTGATACCCAACGCAGAAGGAAAGCGGACCACTCCTTCAGTGATTGCTTTTGTGGAAGGCGGGGAGATAAAAGTGGGTGATCCTGCCAAGCGGCAGGCGGTCACCAACCCCAATAAAACCATTTATTCCATAAAAAGATTTATGGGAAACAAATTCTCAGAATCAAAAAAAGAAGCAGATCGGGTTCCCTACAAAGTAATTAAGGGAGACAACGATACCCCGCGTGTGGATATTGACGGAAGGTTGTATACTCCGCAAGAACTTTCGGCAATGATTCTTCAAAAAATGAAGAAAACCGCTGAAGATTACTTGGGACAGGATGTATCCAGGGCGGTGATTACCGTACCAGCTTATTTTAACGATTCCCAACGCCAGGCCACCAAGGAAGCAGGTGAGATTGCGGGTCTTACGGTGGAGCGTATCATCAATGAGCCCACTGCGGCCTCTTTGGCTTACGGACTTGACAAAAAAGATACAGACCAAAAAATTGTGGTCTTTGACTTTGGAGGTGGAACCCATGATGTCTCCATTTTGGAACTGGGCGATGGGGTCTTTGAGGTATTGGCTACCGATGGAGATACCCACCTGGGCGGTGATGATGTGGACCAAAAAATTATCGATTGGTTGGCTGAAGAGTTCAAATCGGATGAAGGTATGGATTTGAGAGAGGATGCCATGGCTTTGCAACGTCTACGGGAAGCTGCGGAGAAAGCCAAAATTGAGCTATCATCCTCCGCCCAAACCGAAATCAATTTGCCCTATGTGACGGCAACCTCTTCAGGACCTAAGCACTTGGTCCGAACGCTTTCACGTTCAAAATTTGAGCAGTTGATAGACGATTTGGTAAAACGTACCATCGCACCTTGTGAGACCGCATTGAAGTCTGCGGGACTTTCCAAAAGTGATATTGATGAGATTATTTTGGTGGGAGGCTCTACGCGGATTCCCGCTGTTCAGGAAGCTGTGGAAAAATTCTTCGGTAAAAAACCCTCCAAAGGAGTGAATCCAGACGAGGTAGTGGCAGTAGGGGCTGCAATCCAAGGAGGTGTCCTGACCGGGGATGTAAAAGATGTACTGTTGTTGGATGTAACACCACTTTCATTGGGTATTGAAACGATGGGAAGTGTCTTCACCAAATTGATAGAAGCAAACACCACCATTCCAACCAAAAAGTCACAGATATTCTCCACGGCAGCAGATAATCAACCCTCTGTTGAAATTCATGTGCTACAAGGTGAGCGTCCTATGGCGGCTGACAATAAAACCATTGGTAGATTTCATTTAGATGGTATTCCCCCTGCGCCTAGGGGTACTCCTCAAATTGAGGTTACTTTTGATATTGATGCCAATGGTATCATAAAAGTTTCTGCTACGGACAAGGCCACAAATAAAACACAGGACATTCGAATTGAAGCTTCTTCTGGGTTGACCGAAGAGGAAATCAAAAGGATGAAAGCGGAAGCAGAGGCTAATGCGGAAGCAGACCAAAAGGCGAAAGAAACAGCCGATAAATGGAATGAGGCGGATGGAATGATATTCCAAACGGAAAAGCAATTGAAGGATTTTGGCGATAAACTTTCAGAGGATAAAAAGAAGCCTATCGAAGAGGCGCTTGAAGAATTGAAGAAAGCCTACGAGACCAAAGATTTGGCGCTTATAGAACCTGCTTTGACAAAAATCAATGAAGCATGGAAAGTAGCTTCCGAAGAAATGTACAAGGCCCAGGCCGAAGCTGCACAAGCTAACGGAGCCGATACGGGAGCAACAAATGAGGGTGCGGGAAGTACATCTGATAGCGCAGGTTCTGGTGAAGGAGATAATGTGGAAGATGTTGATTTTGAAGAGGTAAAATAAGCGAATCACTGCTTGAAAAATAAAAACCCCGGCATTTGCCGGGGTTTTTTGATAAATAGCGCAAAGCTCAAGCAGCGTTCAAACGTTGTACTTCCAGTTGGCGTAGCTTTTCCAATGCCTCAGACTTAGAGTTCACATTAAGTTTTACATAGATATTTTGTATGTGAAAATTGACTGCGCTGGTAGTAACGCAAAGCTTATCTGCAATCATTTTATAGGTGTAGCCCTGTGACAACAAATCAATAATTTGGTTTTCTTTCTTGGAAAAGGACTCCAATGACTTTTGTTGGAACGAGTTGATGACCTTCTTTACAACATCATATCCCATGATTACTCCATGCTCTTCCAGCGCTTCGAGCGCATTGAAGAAACGGGCTTTGCTTATCGGTTTGGTGAGATAGCCATTGGCCCCTCTTTTAAAAGCCTCCCGGATTAGGTTGAAATCATTTTGGAGACTCATTATCAGAATTTTGGTGTTTTTTTTCTTTTTACGGATAAAATCGATACCATCAATCCCAGAAATTCCATGCAAGGATACTTCAGAAATGATAATATCTGGATTCAATCTGCCAAAATTGGATAATAAGGTATTCATGGATTTGTAAATACCCAATAGTTTATAACGGGTTTCTTCTTCAAAAAAATATTTGTAGGTCAAAAAGAACTTTTCGTTAGGGTCTACTATAACAATAGTCGTTTTATCTGTTTTCATGAGAAAAATAGATTTGGGGGTTATCTGATTTCTATCTGTTTCTATCCAATGCCCAAAACTCATTTAGACTTGGACAAAGGTTTTCCTTTCCCGACTACGGAAATACTGTTTTTTCAGAATGGCTTGGAAAAAACCAATAGAAAACAGCACCTCCCAGTCAGGTGACGGTTAGAATCCCACTAGGAATTCCAGAACCGGGTTTCAATCAAAAAAATCTTGAAATTTAAATGGGGATAATCACTTTTACCTTTGGAAGTGATTTTTTAAGAGTTGCAATTTTTTCATGGTAAATTAAGATTTGGGTTAGTACTATTTCAAAAATTAAATTACACTTTTTTTGGGTTGGTATCGTTTAAATGTAAAAATTTTCGTTCAAATGCAATCTTAAAAAATCCGCTTAAAACTGTTATTTGTATCAAAAAATAAAATAACTGTCTTATTTTCAGTTTTTTACAAAAAAAATAGGATGCCCACAAGAGCATCCTACATTGTTTGAGAAAAATCGGTCAGATTGAAATAGTACAACCCGTTTTACATGATAAATTGCCGGTTCCCCTGTCCCTTTTGGCTATGGACACTTATTGTTTGGCAATATTGGTTATCAAATAACCCCCAGGTAGCTGACCGATTTTTGTTCATTTAAATACTGATTTTTTCGTTCAAATTTTTTAATCGTCGTATGTGGTCGCAGAATACTCCATCGCAGCTTCTTCCTTTAAAAGTCGGTTGGGCTTCTCTTCATGATTTACAATTACTGTATTTTCAGAAGTTCTTTTTCCATAGTTGACCGTGTACTGTGCAATGGTTTGGTTTTGGCCTCTGTTGGATACAACATAGCCCGTACCCTTGTCCAAATTCAGCGCAATGCTGTAGTCATCTTTAGAGCTGTTGATATGTCCACCCAAATTTACCGATGCGGTTAAGCTGCTTTTGGCCACTTGGGTAGCGTATAGGTCAAGGCCGCCATATCCCTTACGACCTGAGGAAGCAAAGAACAATAAAGTACCGTTGTAAAGGTTGGGATAAAGTTCATCTTCTTTCGTATTGACTTTGGGACCGAGGTTTTTTACAATACCCAACTTTCCATTTTTAAGAATATCAACTACGTAAATATCATATTTCCCATAGCTACCTTTCATATTGGAAGCAAAGAACAACCGTTTTCCATCTTCAGAAATTGTGGGATGTTTGGCAGAGGCATATTTAGGACAAACCTTTATTTTGGTAATGTTGTCCCATTTTCCATTGACTTTTTCCGCCCTAAATATTTCGTGACTCAGTTCCTTTTTGGAAAAAACACCATATAAAGGTTTTTGATATACTGCTTTGCTAAAATATGCGGTCTGACCATCTTTGGTTATGGACATAGCGGGCATATAGCCGTCCAGTGTGGAAAGTTCTCCTGTCATCTTCTGGGATTTGAATACTTTCCCGGCAGCGACATCATTCTTATCATTGTCCACATAGTGGGATTCAATATGGGCATCCCACTGTTTCTTTTCCTCCATTCGCCCTTTTTGTATTCCATAGGATTGTTCTTTGGCAAACTGGAACAAGGCCTTGTAGTTTAAATCCAGTTGGTTCGTGGGACTCGTTTGTAGCAACTTCTCGTACCAAAAAGATGCGGTTTCGTAGTTACTGGATAAAAAATTGGCGTTTCCTAAATCTTGAAAGATTTCCAATTCGGAATATCCCTGCTTCAACAGGTCAAGGTAGTCATCCACTTGTTGGCTATCTTGTAAATGATTTTTAGATGCTGTTAGATTTTGTCCGAATGCGTTTTGAGCTAAAAGAAAGCTTAGTGCAATAGTTAAAATGTAGGTAAATGAACGTGTCATGGTATTTGGATTTGGGGGTTAACACAGGACAAAGTTGAATAAAGAATTTCAAGAAATACTTATGAATTTTTCATAGGTTTTTACTTTTATCGACAAAAAAATACCATTCAACGATTAAATTTTGAATGTCGTCTAGACATTTTCTGAGTTTCTTCGTTAGCGTTCGTGGAAATTGAAAAGAAGGGAACCCTGTTAAATCCAAATTAATTTCCTCTCCTTTTTATAAAAGATGGGCAGGCCTCCATCGATTTGTTTTGCTGTCATATAAAGTGAACCAATAAAAAAATAAATATTACTAATGAAGGTAGGGTCCTTTGATAAAATGATGATTGTACTTTTAACATGAACTATCAATTAATCTATACAGAAATGGATAAAAAACACTTAAATGGAGATGCCAGCATGTGTCCCTTTTTGAATGGGGAACTAAATCAGGCTGCTGGGGGAGGAACCACAAATCGGGATTGGTGGCCCAATCAATTGAACTTGAACATCCTTCGGCAACATTCTGCCCTGGCCGATCCAATGGATGAAGATTTTGACTATGCCGAGGAATTCAAAAAATTGGATTTGGCAGCTGTCAAAAATGATTTAAATGACCTAATGACTGATAGCAAGGACTGGTGGCCAGCCGATTATGGACACTATGGTCCTTTCTTTATTCGTATGGCGTGGCATGCCGCGGGAACCTACCGTATTTCTGACGGTCGTGGCGGTGGCGGCACAGGGGCACAGCGGTTCGCCCCCTTGAACAGTTGGCCAGATAATGCCAATTTGGATAAGGCCCGTCTACTGTTGTGGCCCATTAAGCAAAAGTATGGGAAAAGCATTTCTTGGGCTGACTTATTGATTCTGGCTGGTAATGTTGCCCATGAGAGTATGGGACTGCCCATGTATGCGTTTGCTGGCGGCCGTGAAGATATTTGGCAACCTGAAGAAGATATTTATTGGGGTTCGGAGTCCGAATGGTTGGGAAATAAGGACCGTTATGCTAAAAATGGTGAATTGGAAAGAACTGTGGGTGCGGCCCATATGGGACTTATCTATGTAAACCCTGAAGGACCCAATGCAAACCCAGATCCGTTGGCGGCGGCACATGATATCCGTGAAACTTTTGGTCGTATGGCCATGAACGATTATGAAACTGTTGCGCTGATCGCGGGTGGCCATACCTTTGGAAAGACACATGGCGCAGCTAGCGATGCGGAATATTTGGAGGCAGAACCTGCTGGGGCATCCATAGAACTGCAGAGTATGGGTTGGAAAAGTAACTTTGGTACCGGTAAAGGGTCGGATACCATTACTTCAGGCCTGGAGGGCGCATGGACGGATACTCCGATTAAATGGAGCCATAAATATTTGGAAAATCTGTATCAGCATGAATGGGAATTGACCAAAAGTCCGGCAGGAGCTTGGCAATTTACCCCTAAAGATGGCGCTGCCTCTGGGACAGTACCCGATGCGCATGACCCAAATAAAAAGCATGCTCCTATCATGTTAGTGACCGATATGTCTTTGCGGATGGACCCGGAATATGAAAAAATATCTAGGCATTTTCTTGAAAATCCAGAAGATTTCAAAGAAGCCTACCAACAAGCATGGTTTAAATTGACACACCGGGATATGGGTCCAATTTCACGCTACTTGGGTCCTGAGGCACCAAAAGAAGCTTCGATTTGGATGGATCCCATACCGGAGGTAGACCATGAATTAATTAACGATTCGGACATCAGCGAACTCAAAGAAATACTTTTGAATTCTGGACTGTCCATATCGCAATTGGTTTCGACCGCCTGGGCATCTGCTTCCACTTTTCGTGGATCGGACAAGAGGGGAGGAGCCAATGGAGCACGTATTCGTCTTGCCCCTCAAAAAGATTGGGAGGTAAACAATCCAGGGCAATTGGCGAAAGTATTGGAAACCTTGGAAGGTATTCAGCAAGAATTCGGAAAACAAGTATCGCTTGCCGACCTTATTGTTTTAGGCGGTTGCGCGGCCATTGAACAAGCTGCCAAAAAAGCAGGGTACGCTTTGAAGGTACCTTTTACCCCTGGTAGGACGGATGCATCTGCCGAACAGACCGATGCGGAGTCATTTGAAGTTCTAGAGCCTGTCGCGGATGGTTTCCGCAATTATCTGAAAGGAAAATTCTCCGTAAAGGCCGAAGAGTTACTTGTGGATAAAGCACAATTGTTAACGCTTACTGTTCCAGAAATGACCTTATTGGTAGGAGGTATGCGGGTATTGGATACGAATTGGGACAAGTCCCATAACGGCGTCTTTACCAAAAATACCGAAACCCTTTCCAATGACTTCTTTGTCAACCTCTTGACATTGGGCACCGAATGGAAGGCCATACAAGATGATGAAATCTTTGAAGGACATGACGTAGCGACGGGTGAATTGGTAGGAACCGCTTCACGAGTAGATTTGATTTTCGGTTCCAATACCGAGTTGAGGGCCATCGCCGAAGTATACGGCGCTTCTGATGCAAAAGAAAAATTCGTAAAGGATTTTATCAAAGCTTGGGACAAGGTGATGAACTTGGACCGATTTGATTTGGTCTAGGTTACTTACATTTGAACTAAAAACAAAGCGGCCTTTTGGGCCGCTTTTTCTTTTTATCGCTTTTAGAAGCTTTTAGAACAGCCATGTTCTGAAAGATGATATTTGGGATTATAGGGTTCTCGCAAGCAATAGATGGTAAAATGCGCGAGCAACAGAAATTAAAAACTAGAAATGAAAAAATAGAGTAAGGCGATACTCAAAATGTTTCTTCATTGACATAAAAAAGGTATTCTAAAAATACGATTTAGAATACCTTTTTCCTGGTAATTTTCAAAATTCAAGATGGTCAAGCAAACGCTACGCCTCGCAACTGGCACATTCCTTTTTCTGCTTGAATTTTTGTGCAGCGTTCATGCTATGTTGGTAATAAAGTGATTTGAGTCCCAGCTTCCATGCGGTCACATGGATTTTATTAACATCCTTGGTGGGCATTTCTGGATGAACGATGATGTTCACGGATTGTCCTTGGTCAATGTGGTTCTGACGATTGGCGGCTTGGTAAACAATATCCAATTGGTCAATTTCCGAGTAGGTCTTGAAAACGGCTTTTTCCTCATCGGTCAGAAAATCCAGATGTTGTACCGAACCATCCCGATCCCGTATACTTTTCCAGACCTCGGCGATATTTTTGCCTTTTTCCTCCAAAACCTCCATCAAATACTTGTTTTTTATGGTCACTTTGATTTTCGCGATGTCTTTTACGTAAATGTTTGACCAAATCGGTTCTATTCCCTGTGACACTTGACCTAAGATGAATGCAGATGAGGTAGTCGGTGCTACGGCATTTAACGTGGCATTTCTTCGTTTGTACCCTTTCAAAACAGCAGGCTCTCCAAAACGTTCTGCCAAAGTCTCTGAGGCTTTATACGACCGCGCTTTGATTTCTTTGAAAATTTCATTGTTCAAATCGTAGGCATCCTGGCTGTTAAACGCTATTCGCTTGGATTGTAAAAGCGAATGCCAACCTAAAGCCCCAAGGCCCAATGCTCTATTGTCTTTTGCAAAATTATAGGCTCTCTCCATAAACAAAAAGGTCTGCCTATCCTCTCTGTCCTGAGAATCGCGATACACTTCAAGTTTCTCCAAGAACTCAGTAATGACCGCATCCAAAAAATAGACCATGGTCTCTACGGCATCCGTATTTTTCCATTTATCATAATGCAATAAGTTAATACTGGAAAGTACACATACAAAAGACCAATTATCGTTGGAAGGCAGCATGATTTCCGTACAGAGATTACTTGCGTGTATACGGTGTTGTTTCTCTTGATATACTTCCACAGAACCATTGTTGGCATTGTCGCTGAAAAACACGTAGGGGTATCCCATCTCACCTCGACTTTGTAACACTTTGGCCCAAACCGTACGTTTTTTAACATCACCATCAATCATTTCCTGCATCCATTGGTTGCTCACGGTTACCCCGTGGGTGAGTTGTTGAATGGGATTCCCTTCGGTACCGATTTCTAGAAACTCCATAATGTCTGGGTGGTCTATGGGAAGGTAAGGGGAGAAGCGGCCTCTACGCACTGACCCTTGACTCACCACGTCGACCATGGATTCAAAAAGTTGCATGATGTGCACTGCGCCCGAAGCCTCTCCATTATTCTTTACCGGTGCACCACGGTGACGTATCTTTCCAAAATAACCTGATGTGCCACCGCCTAGCTTGGACATCATCCCTACCTCAGATTGTGTATACAGGATATTCCCCATGTCGTCATCAATATGGGAACCGAAACAACTGATAGGTAATCCCCTTTCTTTTCCAAAATTGGACCAAACGGGCGACGCCAATGAGAAAAAGCCTTCAGACATATAACCGTAAAATTTGTCGGCATATCCTGGCATTTGCAAAATCTGCTCCGCGCGTTGCGCAATTTCCATAATGCGGCTTTCAGGAGTTGCCCCTTTCGTTAAATAACCGGACGCCAAAAATTTACGGCTGTATTCATTCAGCCATTCAAAGCCTTGTTTTTCATTTTCAGATTTTAAACTTGACAAGGCCTCTTTTCTAGCGTTGACTAAATTCTCGCTGGTGTCTGTGGCCGCCGTTGTATTTTGTTCTCGTAAAAGGGTATTTTTTTTCATTTTTCAAAAAAGATCGTCACTTGTTATACTTTGTGTTCTTTTGCTGTAGTTTATAGAGCGCTTCACAAAGAAGTCTCCGTGTTTGGTTCCGATGATTTCGTCATCGAACCATTCTGTTTGTGCCAATAGGTTTTGGTCCACTTCAAATACTTTCTGAATTCCAATGCTCGCTAATGAGTTGTTAAATCGATTTTTCAAAAACTCATTCACTACGGCTTTAGGAAGAAAGTCGACTTCCCCTGCTTCAAAAATCCAATCCACAATTTTGCTCTCGGAGGAAAAGGCCTCTTCACATAGTTGTTGAATGTTCAGTTGCGCGGTTTCATCAAACCAGTCCGGCTGTTCGCGTTGAATAATTTTGATAATGTCAATACCGAAGTCGCCATGAATTTGTTCTTCTTTTGAAGTAGCCTCTACTACATTTGAAATGCCTTTGAGCATATTTTTGTGCTTGTTAAAGGCCATGATGATAAGAAACTGTGAGAACAGGGAAACGTGTTCAATAAAGAGAGAGAACAGCAAAACGGACTCCGCATATTCCTTATTGTCCTCACTTTTGGCATTTTTAAGGGCAGTTTCCAAATACTGCACCCGTTTCATGATTACAGGTTTCTTTTTTAAGGACTCAAATTCTTTGTTCAGTCCCAAAATCTCCAATAAATGGGAATAAGCGTCGTGATGGCGCACCTCACTTTCGGCAAATGTCGCGCCCACGGAACCTATTTCAGGTTTTGGCATTCTGTGGTAAATGTCCCCCCAAAAACTTTTGACAGCTACTTCAATCTGCGAAATGGCCAACATTGTATTTTTGATAGCGCTACGCTCAACATCGCTCAAACGGGATTTAAAATCTTGCACATCACTTGTGAAATTAAATTCGGTGTGTATCCAGTAAGAATGACGAATCGCCGGAACATATTCATAAAGTTCTGGATAATCATAAGGTTTTAAGTTGATGCGCTTTTCGAAAATGTTGGATTTTCGACTCATCGCCTGTTGGTTGCGATAAATAATGTACGCCTTGGCTACATCTTGAAATTCACTCAACATGAGTTTTTGTTCCACAACGTCCTGCACTTCTTCAACAGTGGGAACATAGTGTTCGTCCTTTCCTTTGCGTTCAAGTAAAACTGTAAATACCTGTTCTGCAATTCTCTGTGCATCAGACATTTGACCATGTTCAACCGCTGTCATAGCTTTTAAAACCGCATCGGTTATTTTATAGAGGGCAAAAGTTTGCCTACTAAAATCCCGTTTAGTGATATGAGTAATTTCCATAAAGTGTGTGAATAATTAAAAGATTCGTTCTAAATAACGATAGTGTAAAATTCACATTTTGTTGACATTAATTTTAAGTCCCGAAATTTTGATTCTCAACAATCTTATCAACAATTGAAATTGAATAGAATTCAGCTGGTTTCCCTTGGAATATCTGGATTTTTCGATTTTGAATTGGGAAATAACCCATGTTATTTCATCACATTGTACAAGTGAAGTATGAAGGTTTATGTTCATTTGGTCCATTAATAGGGCACTGTGCTATGCAACCAAACGCTTCATTTGAAAGTTATGGTCCGGAATTAAAAAGGCATTAAGTATCCGCGAATTTGAGGGTTTTTGATTTCTTTTTAATTTGTTTAAACTTTAACAGAATTAATTAAACAAAATGAGTAGTTTTAAAACTTGAAACAAAATTAATTGAACTGGGGGTCCTCTTTGGATCCCACTGGAATTAAAAAAATGAAAAATCAAGAATTAGTACTCGAAGATTACCTAAACACAAAAGATTTATTAACTAGTTATTCGCATGATGAAATCGGCGACGACCATCTTTACACTGGAGTAAAAACCCCGATGCGGGCGGACGCTTTTGATATCAGTGATGAGGAAAAAAAGGAAAGTATCGCCAAACTGTTTGAACAGATAATGGAAGTTATGGGATTGGACTTAAAAGACGATTCCCTGAAAGGTACCCCAATGCGTGTCGCCAAAATGTATATTGAAGAAATATTTTCAGGATTGAACCCAGCGAACAAACCGAAAGTAGCACTTTTTGAGAATAAGTACCAGTACAACCAGATGTTGGTCGAAAAGGACATTACGTTTTATTCCAATTGTGAGCATCACTTTGTACCCATAATTGGAAAGGCGCATGTAGCTTACATCTCATCAGGTAAAGTAATTGGGCTGTCCAAGTTGAACCGTATTGTGCAATATTACGCGAAACGTCCCCAAGTACAGGAAAGACTTACAAATCAAATTGCCTTGGAACTGCAATCCATTTTGGATACGGAAGATGTAGCCGTGATTATTGATGCCAAACACCTATGCGTTTCTTCAAGAGGTATAAAAGATGATACTTCCGCCACAGTGACCTCGTTTTATGGTGGAAAATTCCAAATTCCTGAAAAAGTTCAGGAACTTTATAATTATATAAATAATTAAGGAGATACTCTTATACGTAAAGCAGGGAATTGGCCGTGATGTTCGCCAATTCCTTGTGAAAACGTGTAAGGCGAAAAAAGATGCTTAAAGAATAGGTTAATTCACAATTACCCTATTTTTTTGGCTTATCTCTTTCAGGTATCCATTTTACCATAAGAGCAGTGCGGTGGTCTACGTATTCCTACTCTATTTTATGGCTCAAAATGTTTTGAAACAGGCCTTTAACCGTTTTATTTTACGGCTTCGTCCAGTTGTGCAAGTTCTTTTATTGCATACTCTCGCGCAATCCAATCCAAAGTGGGTCTACCGATTGGAAACCCATCATAGCGTATTCTCAAATAGTAGGTCTTATCTGGCTTTAGGTTGACATTCAGCGTTTGCTTGCCCACAACAAACTGGGTATGCCCCGATTTGAGTCGATGTACGGTGTGCATCCCTGATTTTACCCTTTCAATTGGGACGCCGTTTGCCTTCAATCGGAATACCAATGCGGACCCAACATACCTGCGAGGACGGTAAATATGTACCATGGTCCGCTGCAAGGGTTTTTTATCGAATTCAGCTGTAACCATTATTTTGTCAAGCATAGTATACTCAAGTAGCTGGAGAGGTTTGGTAATGACTACCGGTTGGATTGGAAAATCCTTTGTTTTGGCAACATGCCGTTGTACACCCTTATTGGATTTCATTCTAGTGACACTCGAGTTGTTTATCTCTAAATCATTGGTTTCAAAAGTGATAGGGAAATCGGTGATTGTTTTTTGATGATACTCTTTCACTTTTTCTTTGGACTTGTCGGGCGGGGTTTCCAAGGAATTGGGGAAAAGGAGAAATAAGAACAGGCCTAGTAATATCCAATCATTGATCAGTAAAAGGTAGAACAGCGGCCCACCTTTAGTACGGGGTAGTTTAGGTTCAATTTTCCCCCATACTCTTTCTTCTCCAAAAGAAACATCAGGGACTTCATCTAGTTCGGATAGTGTAGATTTCACAAAGTGATCCAATTCATTTCTCATAAATCGCTCTTTGATATTCTCTGTTTTAAAAGTTTTCGAGCTTTTGCAAGCTGTGACCTTGAAGTACTTTCTGAAATATCCAGTTTTTGGGAAATCTCCTTGTGTGAGTAGCCTTCCAAAGCATATAAGTTAAAAACCGTCCGATATCCGTGAGGAAGGTCTAAGACCATTTTATATAGGGCCTGTGCGTCCAACCTGCTTTCGATTTCAGGAGCTGCGCCTACCTTTTTGTATTCACTTTCATCCCCAAATATTTTTTGATTCTTTCGCAAGAACATCAGGGATTCGTTCACAATAATTTTTCGCATCCATGCCTCTAGCATTGGAAGATTGCGATATTCAAGTTTTGGAAGATTCAAAAAAATCTTGATGAAACCTTCAGAGACAATCTCTTCGGCATCTTCCTTTTGGTTTACATAGCGATAACTGATAAGGAACATTTTTTTCGCATAGGCGCGGTACAATGTTTTCTGGGCATCTCTTTTCCCCTTGATACAATTGTCTATGACCGCTTTATCAATCAAATTTTATCGGATTGGTTCCCTTTGTGGCGCTAAAAAAGAACGTGTCAAGATCGCCTTTTATGTATTCTTTCCAGTTCTGTTTTTGCAAAGGATTCGGTGACCTCCACGATATCCAGACTTCCGATATAAACCCCAGCGGCTATAAAGGTCCTCAAATAATAGGTTTTTCCTGATTCCAAATCCAATGTTACCACTTTCTTTTTTATGGCAAAAGTGGTTTCGCCAGGTTTAAAATGAAGTACTAGATGGTCGCCATTTTTAATTTTGTCATAACGCCTACCATTTACTTTTAGATTGAAGATCCACGCGAAGCCCACAGCCCGTTTGGGTCGATAAATATGCACAACTACTTCATCTTCATTTAAAGGTCTGTTGTTTGGATTTTCAAAAGCGGAAAGCAAAACGAAAAACAGACCGAGCATTAGGATTTTTACACAATGTATTTTCATTGGGAATTTTTTAAATTAAACGTGTATCCTTAGTAATGCAGAATGTTTATAGTTCGCTGCCCAGCTATTTAAAATTCTCCGTATCCCTTTAAAATTGAATCAAGAAAACAGTCTTTTCGGATAAAAGAAGATAATGCGATTTAGGCCAGTGCCAGTTGCCGCATCTTTGCAATTGGAAATGGTGTCATCAACATTTTGTTGTTGGGTAATTTACTCCGAGAACGGCAAAACTCAGCTGCGGATACGTTGTAAAGCATCCTTTTTACTCCAAAAACGAACTATTCGAAAAGCATCCTGTGGACAAAAGCGTGATCAGGACCAAAAAATCCAAATAATGGTAGTCACGGGTTTTGGCCCTCGCTTTCCAGAAGAATGTCAAGCAAGTGAATCTGAACGGCTCTTCCTAGAAAAACAATAGTAAAAAATAGTATGGGGAGCTTGTTCCGTTATTACTTTTTTAGGGAAATTACCTCCATATTATTCTCGGAAACCTGTCCGTTGACTTTTGATACATACTCTTTCATCAAACCATTTAATGCCTGGATTTCCGTATCCAATTCCTTGGTCACTTCAGTAAAAAACTCCTTTGCCTGGTCGGTGGGGCGGTAATCTCCACGTTGCGAGTCGGCCATCAAAAAAGCCAAACGATTGTTGATTCGGATACCGTAGTTCAAAGGATCTTGTCTACTTTGGTTCTTGGTCATGTGAATCGTATTTTCAACGATATCCAATTTGGATTCAAAGTCAGCTATCATTTCTTTAAGCCCTGGTTTCAATCCTGATTTCCCTTTGAGATAATCCAGATCCTTTTTAACATCCCGGATATCAACAATCGCGGTATTGGCTCTACTGACCTGATCCCGTACGGCAATCAGAAAATCAAACTGTTCTTGATAATCCTCGTCGGTATTTGGCATGCGGGGATCCTTGATAATGGTGAGCACTTGTTCCAAACTTTGCCCATTATAGTTCAATCGCACCAAGTAGTCGCCCGGTACGGCTTTGGGTCCAATATTGGGGGAAGAGTAAAACACCATTCCTTTAAACGTCTTGTAACCTGGATAGCGCATGTTCCAGATCAAACGGTTACCTCCCGATTTAACTTTTAAGGGTTTGTCCGCGGTAGGGTCCAATTTGTTTTCCTTGACCCTATTTGAAAAGCGTTGTATCAATGAACCATCCATTTCCAAAATCTCCAGAGATACGGTATCCGTTGCTTGGGTATTTTTTAGATAAAAATTGAGGATTGCCCCATTAGGATGGTTTTCACCGACCAATTTGGTATTTGGTTTTCGCCATCCACCGGATTGCTGCATGCGATAAGCTTGGTCAGGTTTGTACAAATGGAAACCGGCATCTGCTATTTCATCCGAAAGCTGGTGTAATGGGGTGAGGTCATCTATTATCCAAAAACTGCGGCCATGTGTTGCGGCGATGAGGTCATTATCCCTGACGTGAAGGTCACGGATCGCCGTTACAGGGAGATTTAGTTGAAAAGGGGACCAACTGTTACCGTCATCGAAGGAAACATACATTCCCCATTCTGTTCCAGCATAGAGCAGTCCCTCACGAACCTTATCGGAGCGAATGGCCCGGGTATAATGATTGCTTTTAATGCCTTTGGTGATCACCTTCCAGGTCTTCCCATAATCGGAAGTCTTGTAGAGATACGGCGTATAATCGCCGAATTTGTAGGATGTAGCGGCGACGTAAGCGGTTCCTTTTTTGAACGGACTGGGGTCGATACAATTGATCATATTGAGTTTTGGGCTCATGTTTGAAGGTGGGGTTATATTCTCCCAGTTTGCACCGTTGTCCTTAGAAATATGGATCAACCCATCGTCACTACCTACCCAAATAACACCTTTCTCCAAAGGAGACTCATTAATGGCGAAAAGATTGGAATAGAATTCCGCACCAGTATTATCTTGGGTAATGGGTCCACCAGAAGACTTTATGGTTTCTGGTAAACTGCGTGTAAGGTCAGGTGATATGGTCTTCCAAGTTTGGCCTTCATTTGTGGTAACGTGCAAATAATTTGATCCGGCATATAACGTGTTGTCGTCATGTATACTGAACTTTACCGGAAAATTCCAATTGAACCGATACTTCATGACTTCGGCACCAGAACCTGCGGGATTATCGGGCCAGATATTGATAGATCGGGTTTGGTCCACCGAATGATCTTTGCGCATCATGTACCCTTTGTAGGTTCCACCGTAAACAATGTCACTGTTTTTCGGGTCAGGAGCCAAATGGGCACTTTCGCCTCCGGCTGATGGTTCCCAATCCCTTTCCGTAATACCTGAACCGGACGTACGATGCGAGATACGCACCGTGCTGTTGTCTTGTTGCGCCCCGTAAATCCGATAAGGGAAAGAATTATCGGTGGTGACCCTATAAAATTGGGCAGTGGGCTGATTATGATACGTGGTCCAATTCTCCCCACCGTCATTGGAAACCTGCGCTCCGCCATCATCGGCGATTACCATTCTGTTGTTGTTATTGGGGTCTATCCACAGATCATGGTGGTCTCCATGGGGAGCGTTTTTAAGGGTGAAGGACTTACCACCATCGGTTGATACGCCATAACTTACGTTCATGACGTAGACTTTATCCTTACTTTGTGTATCTGCGTAGATTCGACTGTAATACCACGCCCTTTGCCGCAACGCTCTATTTTCATTTATTTTTTCCCAGCTCTTTCCAGCATCATCTGAGCGAAATACCCCCCCATCTTCAGCTTCAATTATTGCCCAGACCCTATTGGAGTCGACCGGAGAAACCGTGATGCCCACGATTCCCCAGGTTCCTTTTGGTAAACCTTTGTAGGACGAAATATTGGTCCAGGTATCCCCTCCATCCGTACTTTTATATAACTTACTGTCAGGGCCCCCGCTGTCCATGCGATATCCATTTCGTTTCATCTCCCAGGTAGCAGCATATAGTATCCGGGCATTATTTGGGTCCAGTATCAAATCTCCTGCTCCTGCCTTATCACTTTCATAAAGTATCTTTTCCCAGCTTTCACCCCCATTTTTAGAGCGATATACCCCTCGGGTTTCGTTGGGTTTCCACAGATTTCCTATTGCGGCAACGTAGACCAGGTCAGGGTTTGTGGGGTGAATTCGAATTCTAGAGATATGCTCAGACCCCTCTAGACCTATAAATTCCCAAGTTTCACCCGCATCTTGACTTTTCCAGACACCGTGTCCAGAAGAAACATTTCCCCTAAGAGTCTGTTCCCCTTCACCTACATATATCACATTAGGATCAGATTCCGAAACTGCAATAGCACCGATAGACCCCCCGAAATACCCATCAGAAATACAACTCCAAGTGTTTCCGGCATCAGTTGTTTTCCATATCCCGCCTCCTGCAGTCCCCATATAATAGAGGTTTGGATTGTTTAAAACTCCAGAAACTGTTCCAGCCCGGCCTCCCCGGAACGGACCTACCAAACGCCATTGGATGGAGTTATAAAGGGATTCGGAATACTCCGCCGTGTTTGGGTTTTTGGCTTTTTTGCGTTGCGCATTCAAATCGTTGAAGGGTAGTACAAAAAGTAGCAATACTGGAAATAGAAAAAAGGCTTTCATAAGGTGTAGTCGTTAGAATTTTAAATTTAGCCAATTTTAGGTTTAAAATGGCAATGCCGATGATTATCTGCACTATATTTTGTGTATTGTTGAATTAAAACTATTCCTTGAGCAATTTCCTTCGGTATTTCTTGGTTTTTGGCTATTTTGTTGAGGATTTTCAACTGACTAATTCTTTCCATCATGAACAATTCTGTTTTACTGTCCTTATTTTGGATTTTTTTACTGATAAACCCAAGCTTTTCGCAAGATAATAGCTATGCAGATGCCTTGAAATCTTACGAATGGCGTGCTATCGGTCCTGCCAATATGGGAGGTAGGGTAACCGATATTGATGGCATCCCCGGAGATGTAAGTACTTTCTATGTTTCCGGAGCGGACGGTGGCATCTTTAAAACCACCAATGGCGGTGTAGGTTTCAAACCTATTTTTGAAGGACAACGTGCTTATTCCATTGGGGCCTTGACCATTGCTCCATCTGATCCCAACGTGCTTTGGGTGGGCACCGGTGAAGGGGATCCCAGGAACAGTGTAGGCTATGGGTGGGGAGTGTACCGTTCCGTGGATGCCGGGAAGAGTTGGGTCCACCTGGGCCTTAAAGAAACGGAACGAATAAAAAGGATTGTCGTAGATCCCAACAATCCAGATGTAGCCTGTGTATGCGCCCTCGGCAAAGAATGGGGCGCCAATTCGGAGCGTGGGGTTTTCAAGACCACGGATGGAGGAAAAAACTGGAAGAAAATACTTTATATCGATGCGGATACGGGCTGCGCTGATATCGCTATGGAATTGAGCAATCCCCGTATTATGTATGCAGGAATGTGGACATTTAGAAGAAGACCTTGGCGCTTCGATGATGGCGGAAAAGAAACGGTGATATATCGCACGATGGACGGTGGGGAAACTTGGAAAAAAATAATGAATGGCCTACCTGATAAACCTATGGCCCGACCGGGGATACATGTGGCCAAAAGCCAACCGAACATTATCTATCTTATGACCGAATTTCAAGGAGGAGGCACAGTATTTCGGTCTGAAGACCGAGGAGATAATTGGGTCATGGTCAATGATGACCCCAATGTCAACTTTCGTCCTTTTTACTACAGTGACGTACGGGTTGATCCAAATAATCCGGATATTCTTTTTTCAATATCAGGAAGGCTCAGTCGGTCAGTAGATGGAGGTAAAACTTGGGAACGGATTGCCACTACGGTGCATGGGGACCATCAAGCGTTATGGATAGACCCCACCAACTCCAAGCGTATTTTAAACGGAAGTGATGGGGGCTATCAAATATCCCATGATGGTGGGGACAGTTGGGAGATCATAAATAACGTAGAGCTGTCCCAGTTTTATCAGGTTTTTATTGACAATAAAGACCCCTATAATGTCTATGGGGGACTACAAGATAATGGCACTTGGGTAGGTCCAAGCAATTCGTTACATTCTGCAGGAATCCTCAAAAGACATTGGAAGGGATTGGCCTATGGCGATGGCTATTATGCCGTCCCTATTCCAGGGAGTGAGCATGAAGTATACGCCAACCTCCAGGGAGGGGTTATTTTCCATGTTGACTCGCGCTACGGAAATGTTAGAAACATCCATCCTTACCCAAAAATTATTGGGTCAGCGGGCGACGCCATTGAAAATCACAAGTATCGGTTCAATTGGGATGCTCCCATCGTGATTTCCCCACATGATCCCAATACAGTGTACACTGCTGGAAACGTTGTTTTCAAATCGACAGACAGAGGGCACTCATGGGAGGAAATAAGTGGAGACCTTACCACCAACGATAAGAGCAAACAGAGGACTTCTGGTGGTGAAATATATCAGGACAACACAGCGGCCGAATTCCATTGTACCATTCTTTACATTGATGAATCCCCGGTAGAAAAAGGTGTTATATGGGTAGGGACCGATGACGGCAATGTCCAATTAACCCGTGATGGCGGAAAAACCTGGACAAAACTCAATGATAGAATCAAGGGACTTCCCGATTTTGCCTGGGTATCCAAAATACACGCTTCAGAACATGATGCAGGTACGGCTTTTGTGACCGTAGATCAGCACAGAATGGATGACTTTCGCCCCCATGCGTTTATGACCACCGATTATGGACGTACATGGACGAAAATAAGCAATGGGCTTCCCCAAGATGACTACGTGAAAGTAGTACGACAAGATCCTATTAATCCTGACGTTTTATATGCTGGGATGGAACATGGCATATTCGCGAGTTGGGATAAGGGGAAATCTTGGGCCAAAATCAACAACAATCTACCTAATGTATCCGTTCGTGACCTTCGTATCCAGCCCAGGGACCGGGATTTGATTATAGGGACACATGGGCGGGGTGCTTGGATTTTGGACGATATCCGACCCCTTCAAGAAATGGCAAATACAAAAGGAAAATCAACCCATCTTTTTCCGGTGCGTAGGTCCACTTTATGGCATCTGTTCTGGCGCATTGAAAATCTGGGTGATCGCCACTATCGGGCTAAAAACCCAGAGTATGGAGCAAATATTAATTTCTATTTAGCGAAAGGAGAAAAGACAACGGCCGTTGTAGACATTGTTGATGCTTCCGGAGGTGTCATCCGGACGTTGAAGGATTCTACGGCCAAGGCAGGGGTAAACCGAATCGTTTGGGATTTAGGTCATGAGGCAGCTACTAAAATGGAGAATGATACAGGAGGTGGATTTTTCTCAGGACCTTTACATCCTTACGTTGCACCAGGTACCTACACGGCCCGTTTAAAAGTAAATGGCGAAGTATTGGAAACACCTATCGAGGTCCGTGCTGACCCGAGAATGAAACTGGGACAGGAAGTTTACGCTGCTAAAACACAAGTTTTGTTGGAACTCCGTGAACTTTTGTCGCAGACCCATACGGTCATCAATAATTCCAATACGTATAACACCCAGTTGGAAGAGTTGAAGAAAAAGTTGGTGCACAATAACACGCAAGAGCTTGATAAGTCATTCTTTGATGATATAGATAAAGCCTTATCAAAAATAGCGAAGGTACAGGATGATGTTTTAAAAAGACCACCGCCGTCCATGACCTACCGGCAAAGACCGAGGCTCCGAGAGGAAATCCGTTCGTTGATGCGCGCCATTAACGGCGCTACAGCCAAGCCCACGCAGCCGCAGATGTCAAGATTGACCCAGTTGAAAGCTGAAGTCAGGGAAGCGTTTAATGCAATGAACCAAATTATCGCCTCAGATATCAAAGAAATTAATGAGCGGACCAAAAATGTTCCTCAGATTTCTGTAGGGAGCAAATAGGGGTATACTCTTGCTTTTTTTTAACTTATATATCGCCAAGGGTGATAAGACAAGTGCCCGACCCTTGGGATTTAAAGTAGCGGATTTACCAATATGATAAAAACAAAATCGACGAAGACCTTAGTGACAGGGTGTCAACTTTTGGTTATGTTTTTTTGTTTCGGAATCCTGGGTTGCGGGAATTCAAACAAAGAGGACGTTACTTTTAAAATAGCGACCTTCTCCCCTGAAGAACTTCAGTATCCGACTAGAGAAGTCTTGATTCCGGATACCTATAAAATGGAATTTCGTAAAAACTTTTTTTTGCCTTGGGAAGAAAGCCCTTCAAAACTCATGAGTTCCTTGAAGTCTTTTCCGGGGAAAGAGTTGTCCTATTTACAAAAGTATTTAGATGATGACGCCTGGTATGGTGAGAATAAAAAACCCCATACCCGGGAACAAAGAGAAGAGATTGTGAACAACATCTCCACAGAAAATTTTCCCAATTTTCTAAAACAGGGAATTGTTATTGCACATACTGATTTGCGAAGGATTCCAACGAACAGGCCCGGTTTTGATACCTATTCAAAGGCGGGTGAGGGATACCCTTTCGATTACTTTCAAGAAACCAACTTGTGGGCCAATACCCCTGTTTTACTGGTTCATATTTCAAAAGATAAACTATGGTGTTATGTGATTAGTCCGTACTATAAAGGATGGGTATCAACGCATGATGTGGCCATTGCAAATGAGGATTTTCGGGAACCATGGTCGAGGAAGAATTTCTGTCTTCCCTTATCCGATGATATCAGTTTGCAGAATCCTCTTTCCCATTATGCGGTCAATGCCAAAGTGGGAATGGTATTGCCCTACGAGGAGATTCCGGGCAATCCCGAAAAGGTTATGGTGTATTATGCCAGTGCCGATGAAAACCAAAACGCTCAAATTTTAAAGTCTGAAGTAAAAAAGGACCAAGTAGCTTTTAACAGTTTTTCATTTGACCGAGATCATCTTGAACCCTTGGTTTCCCAGTTGCTGGGCAGACCTTATGGGTGGGGCGGAACATTGGAGAACAGGGATTGTTCATCATTGATACGGGATTTGTTGGGAACCTATCGGGTTTGGTTGCCAAGAGATTCCAAAGATCAAATAGACGTGGGCCATAAATATGAACTACCGGAAGCGACAGATGCAAAAATCAAACAGATTCAAAAAGCGGGGACACCCTTTTTGACCCTTCTAAGGAAGAAAGGGCATAATATGCTATATGTGGGTAATACACCGCAGGGAGAACCCTTGATTCTTCATGCGATATGGGGGTTAAAAACCTCTTATTCCGATGAACAGCTTGCCCATCTGCTTGAAGCGTATCCTATTGAAGGAATCCACGAGAAGGAGGACGGAAAGTTGAGCGGACGGCACATCATTGGGGAATCTGTGATAACTTCGGTCAGTATTGGTGAAGGGAACGGTAAGGTCACTCTTCCCTTAATTGAAGAAATATACGCGATGACCAATATTTTGGAAAAGTGAAAAATCTATTCATCCATAACGGATATTCTAGAAGGTAAAGGTGGCCCGACTAGGAGGTATCGCATATTTTATGGCTTTAAATCTTGTTTCGCTTCTGACTATCAGACCTATTTTATGACCTTCATCCAGAAGAACCTTCGTCAGTTCTAGTCCCATACCTGAATGGCCTCCCGTTAAAAGTATATTTTCTTTTTCATTTTTTGGTGGTTATACAATTTATCGTGATATCAATCGTGTTACCTACCAAGATGCCCGGATATTTCTTCCCTAGGCCGTATTTCTTTCGGTTAAAAGAGAAAGCCCCTTTGAAAATATTGTCCTTATATTCCATTGGAATAACGACTTCAATATCGGTGCCAAGCATCTGGAGGGTGCCCTTTAGCCGCAATAAGTTGTTCATTTTCTCTACCGAACTTGATTTAAAACAAATTATGGGATATTTCTTAACATAGAAAAACTCCATACTTCTTAAGTGTTCATCCCTTTTTGAAATACCGGTTTGTATGGTTACGGGGGTGAGGCAGACATTAAAAAAGGAATTCCCCATATTTTGTAAATCCAGGTATATTTGACCATCAAACCCAGAAACAATTCCCCTAACCGTCAATATACCCAACTTCTTAACTTTGAAGGTCACATAGGAATCTCCTGGTTCAACGTTCAAAAATCCGGTCACCATGATTTCTTTATGAAAAACAAATTTGATAGGTTTTCTTTAGGAATGACATTCATGTTGATTTTCTGAGTATTGCAATAGGAGTAATTGACCAAATCACCAAAGCAAGCCAATATAGGAATTCAGGAATTACCCTGAACCAATTTGCAAGAAGTAGTCCTGATACCATGATTATATGGGCAAGTAATGCCCAAACCAAACCAACAATAATATGGGCCTTGTAATTTTTGATGTGGTTGCGTAATTGTTTTAATGCCCAAAAGTAGAGGGGAATAAATAGGACAATGGAGGTCAAAAGACCTGGATTATACTGGAACTTGACCAAGCCCGCGAGAACATGGACAACCCCATTAATGAATACTATGCTCACCATTGCAATTAGCGGAAACGTATGCTTTGGACTTCGCAACAGGGCCAATAGTCCTACCAACCATACCAAAGAAGTGTTTATTACAAATATCGATTCCTTTGTAAGTGGTTTTATTGAAGCGTCCGGTTTGCCCAGGCTATTCAAAATAAAATTATTATTGAACGCGTAGAATGCATAATAATTTCCAAAAAGATCAACCCAGTGTTCTTCAAACTGGTGTAAAATATAAGCGATTAATAAAATTACTGCCAGAAACCGAAGATTTGAAAATTGAGAATGGTCATCTGCACTATTATTGAAAGCGAATATCACTATTCCCATGAAAGGGATTGCATAAGTGCCAATTTTCATCCAATGTTCAACCAGAAATTCAAATTGGCCAAGTGGTGCCCATAACATAAAAAATAGCACTAAAATTGCCAATAATAAGGGCTTCGATGTTTTCATTTTCTTTATTTTATTCGTTTAACTATTTCTAATCCATCAGGGGAAAATAATTTCTGAAAGACGGCGGCATTGTATGAAGAAGGTTTTTATAAAATGTTTCGTAAAACTTTGATATTCATTTAATTATAATAGTAATGAATAGACTTTCACCTGTTTCTCTTTTCCTTTCAGAAGCACATCTCCCAAGCATGTCGACTTTAAATGTTCTGGGATTTTTAAATCTTTAATAAGCTTTTCTGATACTAGTAAGGGCACATTGTAATTATTGCATTGTTTTTGAATACGTGCAGAGGTATTGATCACATCGCCGTGAAAGGCCAGTTGCTTTTTGACGAACCCAACTTGCGCAATCATTAGGGCACCTCCATGAACACCAGCCTTAAATCGAGGATAAATACCATAATTTCTTTGGTAATAGTTCCCTCTGGATAATTGACATTGCTGAAACTCAAAAAATAAGGCCACACAATTGTTGTTTGTAATTCCCTTAGCGTAGGGCCATGTTAAAACGACCTCATCGCCAACGTATTGATAGATTTCAGCTTCAAATTTTGAGACCACTGTATTCAAGTCATAAAAGCAGTCTTGAATGAATAGACTATACTTGAGATGTCCAAGTATTTCGGCAATGGTGGTAGAATCCTTTAAGTCCAGAAACATAAAAATCCGATCCTCTTCTTTTGGAGTTTTATATTGCCCCAGAAGGATTTTGGCAAAAACACCTTTCCCAAATCTTTCATTCGCCACCTTTATAAGAAAAATAACCAGACATGAACAAAAAACTATAAAAAGCAAAATAATTTCAAAACGTTCGTCAAAGGTCACGGAAGAGGTACTATAATGAAATTTATTAATAAAACCATCTAAAGCGACCAGTTTTAAAATTCCTACTGTAATAACTAAATCAACAACAATTTTTAATATTAGCTGCTTGCCCAAACTAAGTGATTTTGTGAGGTACTTATCAGATAAAAATTCCACCGTGCCGTAAAGGAATCCCAGTACAAAACCCAATAAAATATGGAAAAGCAAATGCTTTATTCCCGAAAAATTCAAACTTCCATTATGCCTAAAATCAAAATTCCAATAAAGTCCGAAATAATCAAAAACGTAAAAGAAACCTAAACAAAACGTCCAAATAATCGCGGAAGTGAAAACTGTACCAAGAAACGTTGAGGTTTTTACAGTTATTTTCATAACATTGATTAGGTTTCGTTGTTTATTTTTTCAACTCAAAAGGCGCATAAGATTTTTGAATAAGCATTTAGATATTGACCAATCATTCTCGATGATTTGATTTTAAATCTCCTTTGGCGATCCATGTTGCATTCGTGCCCTTTTATTTGTTAAAATGTTCTTCTAAATACGTATCAAGACTCCAATCACCCCCGCCAGCGAAAAAGATATAGAAATACACAAAGCAGTACAGCGCTGCCAGTTCTCCACCGTTGACAATGGGCAAAAAGGATTTGCCAATGAAAACCATACAGTAGGCCACGGCCATCATACCGCTGAGCACAAATGCCGTCCATCGGGTGAATAAACCAATAAATAGCAATATCCCACCCAAAAACTCTAAAATACCCGCTATCAACAGTAGATTGGTGAGCTCGCCCTGCATAGGTTCAGAAGGAGGATACCCAAACAGTTTTTGAGTACCGTGCCAAAATATGAGAAATCCGACTATGATTCTCAATAGGGCCAAGACCTTTAAATGCCAAGTGTTCCAAAAATCCTTCATTTTTTAGTTTTTAATGGTAATCAAAGCTCTAGGACCAGATCAAAGGCAAAGATGTGCAGATCGGTAAAACGGGGGGCTTCCCCGAAAAAAGACCCGTAGGTTATCTCAGCCCTAAGTAAATCGGGAATTAGTTGCCTGTACAGCACTACATCTATTTCCTGTCCAAGGAAATCGCCCTCTTCTTCCGAAAAATAAGCGTGGTATCCCAACCAACCCCCGATACCCCAGAACAGTTTGTTGGTCTCTGCCGTTAAATAAGGATTGTGGAGTCCATCGGCTGGAGGGTCTATAAATACATCAGATATCCGATGTAGACGCTGGCCAGTAGAAAGCGGGAATTGGTACGATGCGACTCCATTATCTGAAGAAGCCAGCTCATATCCGATATTGAAAATACCCAAACTAGGTAAAGAGACCCCGGCTTCGACGTTGACTAAAAAGGCCGTATAATCCGTTGGGTTGTCACCGAAATCACTTTGGTAGGCGAAGGCGGTTTTGTAGTTCAAGGCTATTTTATCCTTTGGTAAAGATCCCCGGTCCACTGTTATTCCAAACGTTTGGTTGGAGACTGCAGGAGCATCTTCTTGAAAGTCCAGGAAATGGGTAAATAGGCCAAACCTAATCTTTTGGTTTTTATAATAGCGCAACATAAAGACATGCGAATCGCTACGCCAGTCTATTTCCTCTGCCAGCAGCCGATTTATCTGGTACATGTAGGCATATTCAAATGCGAGGCCCTTTTGGTCGTTTTGTATTCTCCCATATAAGGCGTCAAAAGTCTGATCGTCTTGTCTGGCAGAAACCCGTCCGATGAAACGCTCGTCTTCCACAATTGCTGCTTGTCTCCCTACTTTGAACGCTAACTCCGTACTGTTGAACGAACCTTTATAGGCAATATGTATTTGATTCAACTCAAGTGTTTCGGGATCGGTAACGTTTGTTAAGTCCGTTAGACCATTTATACCGTCAAAATATTGGTCTGGTGTGAGTGCCACAACGCTTTCACCCTCTATATAAATCTGAAACCCTTTATATGATTTAGTAAGATAGCCGAAGTTCGTACCAAAGGTATAGGCTTGGGATGCACTGGCCACATCATCATTCGCGTGCCAGAACCGTAATTTACCGTTAAATACAAACTCCCCGGATCCAATGGCTTTCGTTAAATCGTCTTTTTGGTCCTGTTCTTGACCACATATCAGGGTACTGGTCATTACAAATACGGCCAGCACCCAACGTGTCATCGCTACTTGGGGGCGACAACTTGTATTTCCAGGTGTCATATCTTGAACAGATTTTAGTCCACAATAAGTTTGGGCGGACGTTTACCCTCAATGAAATCCCGTATGGCAATACTTACCTCTTCCGCAGCTTCCGTGGCTGAGAAATGGTTCGCATCAACAAACTGTACATAGCCGTCCTTGACAAATTCCGGAGATCTTGCATATTCCTCCTCTCGCTGCGCAGGATCTTTGGTGGCCTGTAAAAAGAGTATGGGCATGGTCATGTGCTGTATCAAGTTTTTCATTCTATAGTCAAGCTCAATATCAAAACTGGTTATATAGGTTTTTGCCACGGCTTCTGCAATGCCATCCGTACCAAATTCCTTGTAAATCCGGTCCATATGATCGGGAGAGAACTGCATTGACACCCATGCTGAATTGTAAGTTGCCGTTATCATAGTACCATCTTTGTAGTTCTTGGCATCTGCTAAATTTTCATGGGAAGGTCTGGGCAGCCCATGGGGTTCATTGAACGACTGTTGCATCCTTATCCAGTTGGTTACCCTTTTGTTCACACCAGGTACAGCCATCATGTTGTCCGCTATGCAACTACCACGGTCATGGGATACCATATCAAATTTATCTATGCCCATTTTGTCCATTAATTTGACAAGACTCTTGGCTACCCCTTGATGGGTAAGGTCCTGCTTTAGGCTTTTATCAGATTGTCCATAAGCCAATTGGTCTACTGAAATCACATAGTAATCTTTCGCCAAGTCAATCATTTGGTCATGAAAACCCCACCATGATTCTGGGAATCCATGAATCATCAAAATGGGTGATTTATGGGGATAACCAGCGGTTACAAAATGCCAAACGGAGCCCTCTACCTCCACGAACCAATGGATACCAAAGACGTTTTCTCCTAGGAATTCCAATTCCCCGTGCTTGTTGAAGGATCCCTTTGGGGGTGCTGCTGCAGGATAGCGGTTCATATCCTTGGTAAATTTTGCAAGTTCATAGGGTTGGTAGCTGATGGGTACGCCAGTACCAACATTTGTTAATTCATCAGGCATTGTAGCCAGTAAATCACCTTGATCCTGTTCTTGACCAAAAACGGTAAAGCTTAACAACGTACTCATCGCAAAAAGCATCAATACTTTTTGCATGAGAGAATTTAATTGAATCGTTTTTTTCATTTTGGTATAGGTTTACAATTGTTTATACCCTTAAAACTATTTTTAAGAAATGTGTTATCCGTTAAACTAATTGAAGAAATAATTATGGTATGCTTTCTTTTTTCCAACCTTTTATAAAATCTATAAATACATTGAAAACACCGTTTTATAATCGATCTATCCAAAATTACCGGGAGGGCCATTTTACATTTGAAAAGGGAAAAAGCAAAAATTTATCAAAGAAATGCAATGTCCGAAGACCAAGTTTCATCCCCAGGTTTTTCTACCTATTTGCACAATTCCCATTTCAAATGAATTCCAGTAGTCTCTTTTTCAATTATGACTCTGCGGTATCAGGAAATTTTAAGTCTCATTTCCCTAAACCTCACAGGTGTATCCCCGGTTATCCTCTTAAAGAACTTGATAAAGTTTGTAGCCTCTTTGAAACCACATTTATAGGCAATCTCTTTTACCGGGGCATTGGTAGCTACCAAATTGCGCTTCGCCTCTAATATGATGTAATTGTTGATATATTCCTTGGCCGTCTTTTTCGAGAATGCCCTGCTCAGTTTATTCAATTGTTTATATGGTATGTTCAAAAGATTGGCATAATATTTAGCAGATCGGGTGTATTTGTATTTTGTAGAGACCAGATTTTGAAATTTTACAAATTGTCCATAATCTCCGTAGTATGATTTCAAGGCATGACTTGTACGTAATTGTGCCTTCAATAAGAATACGGTTAACATGGAGGCGACGATATCCTCCCTGATCACCCCAAGATTAAAGGACAATTCCCTTTGCAATGCATTCACAAATATTTCCATGTCTCCAAAGGTTTTGAAAAGCGAGGGGTTTAGATGGTAATTGGACAAAAAACTTATTTTGGAAAATGCGGATAACGATAAATGTTTAAGTAAGAACTCTTCAGTAAAAATCAATATATAACCCTTATAGCTGGAGGTTTTATCAAATTTATGTATCTGTTCCTTAGATATGAACAGACAGTCGCCCGCCATCATCTTGTAAGCTATGAAATCGACTTCATGGGTCATTTCACCCTCCATTAATAAAAGTAAGGTAAAGAAATCTATACGATGGGATTTGAAGGGATCCTTGCTTGTTGATGAAGTCTCGAAAGAGAAAACATCTTCCATTTTCAATAGTCGATAGCCAAAATCTCTTCCGTGTTTATCGCATTCAAATTGTGAATGTATGAATGTGTTTTCTTTCATAGCGGGAAGTAAAAGTTAATTGAACAGGATATTGATTATCTTAAAAAAGTATATTTGGGCGATACCGTAAAACCAACTTACTACAAGTAAAAAATATACTTCCAATGGTTAAATTGGCCTGTTATTTATTTTGAGAAACTTAGATTAAATACACAATCTTTAAGATGCCGTTTTAAGTGTTCTGATATTTCTTCGGAGCTCTTACTTTTCAATCATTAATTGGTTGAAGACAATTTCTTGATTTTCGAATTGTGCTAATCCACAGTGATTATAAGATAGGAGTCCGTTCTGTCATTTAAATCTTCTTCGGTTTAGTTTTTTACTCAACCATTGCGGAGTGACCCCAAAGAAATTCGCAATTTTTCTCCAAGATACTTCGTTGATAATTTCAGGATATTGGGAATATAGGAAATCTAACTTGGAATCAATACCCATGGCCTTTATGGAAATGAACATTTTATCTTCCAACAAGTTTTCCAGTAGTCTTTTCCGAAAATAGACGCCAATACCATCAGAATATAAATAACTATTGTTGAACAATGCGTGGGGTATAAGAATACCTTCGGTATCCGTTACTGCCGAAACTACATCGTTTACAATGGACCGGGTTAAAAAGCTTGAAATATTGCTACATAGATTTTTTGATTTAAAGAAACGTGTTATTGTCTGTTCATTTTCGTTAAAATATTCTGTGATTACAATACCTTTTGAGATGAAGAGCATATCAACACAGATTTTTGAATGGGGGAATATGATGCTGCCCTTCTTAAAACTAACTTGTTTAATGTGCCGCTTAAATTCCTTCCACTCTTCCTCAAAGGGTTGTTCTACGTATTTGTCCAGTTCCCTTTTAAAGAATTCAAATGGCCCTTCTTTCATTAGTGGTCTTCTCGTTTTATGGACTCCCAAAGATGGTCTCCCTGAACTTCATCGGAGTATCCCCGGTTGCATTTTTAAAGAATTTTATAAAGTTGGTTGCCTCTTTAAAACCATATTCAAAAGCCATCTCTTTTATGGACATATTGGTCGCTGCCAGACTGCGCTTGGCTTCGAGGATTGTGTAATCATTAATGTAATCTTTGGCGGTACTTTCTGTAAATACCTTGCTAAGTTTGTTCAGCTTTTTATAGGATAGGTTCAAAAGACTGGCATAGTGTTTTGCTGATCTTGATTCCCTATGATACATGGAAACGAGGTATTGAAACTTTGAAAATGTCCCAAAATCCCCATGATAAGACTTTACGGAATGGCCCGCGTGGAGTTGTGCTTTTAATAAGAAAACAGTCAACATAGACGCTACTAGATTTTCCTTGATTATACCAAGGTCCAAAGCAAGTTCTCTTTTCAACGCGGTTATAAATAATTCGATATCCCCAAAATCCTTGAACATCGCTGGGTTTAAAACATAGTTGGATAAAAAACTTATTTTGGAAAAAGCGGACTGTGAAAAATTCCGCATCATAAAATCCTCGGTAAAATTCATAATGTACCCTCTACCTGTGGATGATTTGTTGAACTTATGGATTCGTTCATGGGATATGAAAAGGCAATATCCTTTCTCCAAGGTGTAGGTAATGAAGTCCACTTGATGGCTGGCCTCTCCTTCGGTCAATAGTAGGAGTGTAAAATATTTTATTCGATGGGATACGAAGGGGTCAACACTCGTGCGAATTCTCCGGGAATAAATATCTTCAAGCTTAAACCATTGAAAACCGATATCTTGTATTGATTCCTTAGAATCTGGAACTGTTTCTAAATCGTCATTGTTTTCCATATCTACAGATAAAGAACTTGTAATCCGATATTGCTTTAGAGCTTTTTCTACCGGACTTACGGACCAAAGCTAAATGTTAAAATTAATTTTCAAAAGGTAGAAGATTGCCTTAAAACGATAAAAGTTGGACATGGCGGACCTAGCGAACCGTTTTACTTTAAAAACTGACTTTTTAAAGTTTTAAACTATTCTTCATCTTACCTTTTTGATTTCGGAGGGTAGTTACGAATCCGGAAATACTTTTGTAAAAATGACATCTCAAAATATATCTTACTATGCCTGGATACTGAAAAGCCCTGTTGGATATTTTGAATTCCTTTCTTTCTCCCACTGGTGAAAAGACAACAACGTTTACTGTGTCCTAAAATTGATTTGACCAATTAAAAAAGGCAACACGGGCAAATTTGCGAATGGGAGCAAGGCCTATTTTGGATGAATCGATTGCATTATATGGATAACTTGTGCATTTCTTTCCGAAACGATTAAAGTTATGGAGAATCGGTAAACTGAATTTCCCATATCTTTAGGAAAACGATTGTTATGAGATTTATTTATCGCACCTTAATAGTCATCGTCGCGCTAACGGTTCTAGGTGTTTGGACATTCCGTATGAAAGCTGGGTCAATTTTTCGAGGTGGTGATGCAACGAATATGCTGGAGGAATTTCAAGCATACGGATTGACCGAAACGCAAATGTATATTGTCGGATTTTTTAAAATTACCGCGGCCATACTTTTACTATTGGGTTTCAGATTTAAAAGATTGGTGGTGATAGGCGCATCCACTATGGCAGTTTTTATGAGTGGCGCCATTTTCATGCATCTATCCATTGGTGATGGGATTATTCCAACCTTACCTTCTTCATGGATGCTGTTCTGTTGTATTACTATTCTTATTTTGCACAAACGCCTTTTCCTTTAGAAACTACCCAATAAGAGTGCAAAAGGGTCACCATGAAAATGAAGGTATTCATTTTTTATTGCTTCACGTCAGGATTTTGATAGTTCTGTAGGTATACCTAATGAAAGGATTTTTTGAGGTTGGGCTTGTATTACTTCTTAAAATATTTTCCTTGAAGTTCGTTCTAACATTTTGTATAAAAAATTTTGTAGAAAATTAAACTGAGTTGCATATTTAGGTAGAGGAATCCAAATCCCGATGTAAAAGCAATGGACCATTTGGGCGATACTTTCGCTATACGTATTCCGAAAGAGGATAAAGAAAAAAGGGACTGTTTTTTTGGTGCCCAAGGATTTTATGATGGTGCGATTGCGGGTATTACATATCCTTTAATTCCCGGCAGTACCAGAAATCTTACTCCGTTTTAGGCATATTGGAGCGTACTCCAAAACAAATAGATGAAGACCGTAGTGCAAAAAGACAAAGTGTATTTGGATTTGAAGGAAACAAGATTTTTTATCTTGGTCCATTAAGCAATAAAACGCTAGATGGATATTACCTATGCTTTATTCAATAACCTTACCGCTATTCCAACCGATTTTTCTAAATCTATTTTACAATCAAAGGAAAATGGTAAAATTTCAAAAATCCCTATTGAACAGAATGGTTTTTCCTTCTTAATATCGTTTGAATGGATTGACGATCACTTAAGACAATTCATTAAAATAGTTCCCAAATATGATTATATATCAGAGGGAGTATTAGATATTAAAATCAATGAACAATACTACCGAAATTGGGAGAAATTCGTTCCTGTCCCTTTCCTTGTAGATGAAGTTATTATCGATGGTTTTAACAATAAAAATTCAATAAACTTCCTCAAAATATTTGGAGACGACAAGGTTTCATTTCGTATTACAAATACTGTATCCGCAATGGATATTGAAAATGCATCCTCCATTCATATAGAGGATGCGGCGTTTAATGCATTAAAATGCGTTAATGTGTTGGATTTAAAATTAGTGAACGTAGGTGGTGCAAAACAAGACTCAAGTGCCAACCTTACCGATTGCAAGCAGGTTTGGGCCCAGAATATTAACCTAAGTGAGTTGCGCGTTTCAGGACTTTCCAGGAGTCTATATTTTAATCTTGGAGGTATACATGAGTTACGACTGATAGAATCAAGCTTTGATAGTTTGAGTCTCGTTAATTGCCAATTGCATAATTTTTTCATAGTACTTTCCAATCCTAAGAAACTTGGGGGAGTTATTGCTTTTGGGGATTGTGCGCTAAGTGGCCTTTTATCAATTAGGCAATGTAGTATAGGTTCGCCCACTGGATTCTCCAAGATATGGCAAAACTTATTGAAGCAAGAGAGTAGGTCCCCTATATTTTTGAATTTTATGGACAATTGGGTAACTCCTTCGTCCATCGAATTAAAAGAAGTGGATTGGCACTACAATGGTATCTATGAGAATTATAGGTATACCGAAGGAAAACGGATGCTACTCAACAAAGCAAAAAAGTACTATGTTGCAAACGATGATATTTTGAACACCCAGCTGCTCTATTCGTTTGAAAAGAATTGGTACTATTTGCGCAACAAATGGAGCGTACCCCTAATCCTCTCCAAATGGTCCAATAATTTCGGATTAAACCTCTGGTGGCCGCTGCTTTGGATGCTTTTCTTCATTTTTGTCGAAACCATGATTATTCTGAAAATGGCAGGGCACTGTGATCATGTATTATTTGAGAATTGGGGAGTCTTCTCATATTTATTGAACCCGGCCCATAAGACAAATATTTTCATCAATATTATGATTGATAAAGGATGTGGGCCCTCTACGTCGTATTTAAACTGGTTACCAGTTGTTGATAACATGGGAAGGATTCTTATCGGTTATTGCATATTCCAATTCGCAAATGCTTTTAGGTATAAGTTTAAATTGAGATGAAAAACGACCTACCAAGGAGGGGACCTTAGCTTCCTGCCCACTTCTTAAATAGCTCAATGTTTTTTATAGAACCCTACAGAAGTCCTTCGCGCTTTTTTCCAACATACGCTATCCATAGAAGTATTTTGCTTAAAATGGTAAAAGGACCTTATCATTAGCAATCTTCTTCATCACTTGGAACATCCTTATCTCAAATTTCTTGATATTGAAACGTTTTTCCCGTCCTATCAAATTTTGGGATGTTCCCTATCTATCTCATTGCAGGTGAATTTATCCAATAACTCAAGTTCCTTACCATGTTTTATGTCTTTCGCGAATGTTAAGCAAGCCTGTCCCGGTTCGGAAACAAAAAAACTTCACAGATGTTAAGCTTTTGTTTGCGTAGGAAGAGGGATTTTGTTCCGATATTCTTCTTACGGTATTTTTCAAATGCCGAAGTCTTAAAAGCAAAAAACCGCTAGAATAATTTCTGCGGTTTTTTATTTTCAAGCCTTTCACTTATTTGCGGAGGAAGAGGGTCTTTTTCAAATTTGGAAAAACCACTATTTTCAAGGCTTTTTAGAAGGTGAAATTTTGGCTGACACCGAAAGGGACACTTGTTTAACTAAACTTTAACAATTATGCTCTTTTTGCTTGTTCTTTGATTGTAAATCATAACAATGCGTTTTAAACCTAATTGTAGAGTTTTAAAAATCGTTGTTTTTATGAAACCGTAGAATTCTGGACGTTAGAATCTCCTTTTCTAAGAAGAGAATATAACCTTGCTTACATCGTTCACCATAAAAGTGTAATGATTGCCCGGTAACTTTAATACCAAAGGTCTCTTCGATAGTGGCTTTGATGTTCTCTAAGTGGGGTCATAAAATTCCCTTATCTCGCCTACGTCAGTTAAGATGATATAATGATGGTCGGCCCTGAATTAGCATCTTTCATATTGCGCCATAGTTCCCAATAAATTATGCTTGTTTATTAGACCGGCCTCCATATATATAGACAAAGGTTGTTATAAATGGTGGCTAAACTTATAACATAGCCTTTCTCACGCATCAGGTAGTGTAGCTCCATAGCGTCAAAATGCATGTCCGTTCCTAATATTGTCTCCAAGATGGAGAGGCGTTCCGTAGTTACCTTATGACTATTGTATTTAGGAACTCGATTAGAATCTTTTTGACCGTTTCCAATTGGATTTCTGTAATTTTTACTACTTTTTCCATGTATTCCCTTTCTCAAGCGGGCTTCCGAAGGACCACTGGTCCCTTTCGGGGTTTAGGTCTTTTCCCTAACTTTTTAAATGTGCGCCCATACCAAATCAGAAAGCCAGTAACGGGCAGACTGGCGGCGAAAAGACTCAGGAAAAAAGCAATGGTCTTCCCAACCAGCCCCCCAATAGCTCCGGTATGGATGTCATAATTATAGGCTCGTACTTTTTCTCCATTGCTCTTGTCTTCCCATTTTCCATTGGTATAAAGGAGTTCCCCACTGTATCGGTCAAATTTCAGGGAAACGTTCCGGGTAATATCTTCATAGGCTATAACAGAAGTTATGGTGCTCAAAGAGTCTTGCGGGAGAAAGAAATAATATTGTTTAGCTTGTTTATGATTCGACCTGAGGTAGCTATGGGCCAAATCAAGAGGATTGTCCGAAGCGACAGGGGCTTTCATGCTGGTTATCTCCTCCTTTTCCCTTTCAATCGTCTCTCCACCGTTGACCATCCATTGAACGCTCGAGTTAAACCAATCAAAGGCCCAGACCAATCCGGTGAGCGCCACTACCAATGCAAAGAACATACTGTAAAATCCCAATATGTTATGGAGGTCGTAGTTTTTGCGCTTCCATTTGGTGGTCCGCTTCCAGCGGAACCATACCCGTTGTCTTTTGGCCGCCCTGTTCTTGGGCCACCATAGGACAAGCCCGGTTATGAGCATGATAATAAAGACAAGTGTCGCTACTCCCACAATGGGCTGGCCGATATCGTTTTTCAACAATAGGCTCCAGTGCAGCCAAAGTACCATATTGAAAAATTCGAATGTGGTATCTTCGACATGGATAATTTCGGAGGTGTAGGGATTTACATAGACGGAAAGGTTAGAGGCTATGCCGTCCCAAAACCAAATCCCCTCAGTATCCTCTTTACCCTTGTAATGTTTAAAAATAAGACTGCTTTCCGGGGTATTTTTCACTATGATGCCGCTAATAGGTAAATCGTCCCTAAGCTTTTCCTGAGCGGCCTGAAGGTTTTTGGACAGGAAAAGGGGCTTGATATGGCCGTGAGCAAACACTTCAAGCTTGCCTCGGTATACCAAAGCCTTTATCTCTTCTTCAAAAGCATAAATACAACCGGTAAGCCCCAAAACAAACACCACCAGCCCAGAAGCAATCCCGAGCCAGAGGTGTATTTTGCCGATAATTTTTTTAATATCCATCCTAAAGAAAGTGGGTCCCTTTAGCTATACCAGTAAGTAAGTAATTCATATGTGAGTACCTTACGAATATTAACCTTAGCGCCAATCCAATCAATCGCCCCATAGTTTAATAACAAACTGTGCTGCGATATTTCGATATGCAGAAAGTTCAGTATAACTATCAAAAGAGTTAATTCTTAGAATATGGGAAACATCAAAAGGGTTCACCTCTTGGCTATAGGCAACAACATAGAGTTCTCCTCTGGTTTCAGGAAGAAAATCGGTGAAATCGTAATCGGCCAATGCGGTAAACTCCAAGACCTCTCCGGTAGTCAAATCAACGGAAACAGATCTAGTACCAACTGACCTCGGTACTGAATATCTATCATCGAACGCGACAGTATCAAGACTCACATCTCTTGAATCATAATATTGTACGATTGCCTTACCATCTAAAACTGTAGGGACAATTTCGATTTTCTCTAAGGTAGGGATTACACTTGCTAGGTCAAATTCAAAATTAGAATCAAATGTACCGTCCTGGTTCATTTTCAGGACCAGATGAGGTGAAGCAGTTCCCGAGTAGTCATAATATGGTTCTATAAAAGCGTTCTCACGGGTAGGAACTATATATATTGACCCATCAGCATCTACCCTGATTTGATTGAAGGCGGCCATCAACCTATCATCAGAGACATACTCCAGTGTTTTTGATACAGTATCAAAAACAGCTACTGTAGCATCAATACCAGCTTCGTTACCTATATCGCAGCATGCTCTTAGAGGATATTCTCGGATTGACATAAATATCTTATCACCAATAACTCTTGGGATGGTAACTGCGAATTCATCTCCAGAAATATAATCCAACCATGTTTCAGTGTTGATTACTTCGTTGATTACCATGTTTTCATAATCCCATTCTATGGCAACTCCTTCAGCCAAATCAAAAAAGTAAGCCGTAGAATCGGATATGACTGCTGGTGTCAAGAAAGTAGAATTAAATCCAAGTGATGCCAAACTGACGATTCCCTCCACTGTAATAGAAAGGTCTGTCCTATCCACCTCATACTTCGTGATAGTCTGTGAATTGGAATTCCAACTAAATGGATTATCTCCAATTCCAAAGGGGCGAACGTTTAGGCCAACTTCCAATGCATTACTTATATCTAGGTTGTCCGGTACGTTTTCCGATATATCAAAATAAATGACTCTTCCTTGAGGACCATCGACTCCAAATGCCGTTAAATACCCCGAATCTATATCTGGGTCTGGCTCGGGGTCGGTATCCGGATCAGGATCGACCTGCGTATTGGGGTCGGGATTCGGTGCAGGGTCGTCGTCGCTACAGGCGGTAAAGAACAGGCCCATGAACAGTAAAAGGCTAAAAATTTTAATCATTTTCATAGTGCTAAAAATTTAATTTTTAATAAATGGTCATACATGTTAAAATTGTGTGGTCAGTTTGACAAAAACGGCACGACCGGGCCGCTGTACCCCGAAGAAGTCAAATACCTTGGCATTGGCCAAGTTCTGCCCTTCGAGGGTAATCGAATTCTGTAGTTTTCCCAGTTCCATGCGATATGTGACCCCTGCATTTTGGACGGTCTGATCGGGTACCTCGGCCTTGAACTGTTGGAGGCCCGCGCTTTCCCATCCCACAAAAAAGGCCCCCACATGTCGAAGGTTCCAGAACAGGGACAGGTCGTCGCCCTTCCTGAACAGGCTTTCGAAGCCATATTCCACCGCTCCGTTGACAAAGAAGTAGGGCACGTTGGGTATCCGGTCGCCTCTAAAGGCGGTAAAGGGGCCCGTATCGGAGGTGTTACGGTAGTCCTGATAGGTGGTGTTGGCCGATAGGGTGAGCCCCTTGATGATATTACTGATACTTCCGCCAAATTCCACCCCCTCAGAGGTGGCACTCCATACGTTCTGGAAAGAGCCGAACTCATCGGCGTTGACCAACAGGAATATCAGATCGTCGACGCGCCGTAGGAAAAAATTGCCCTGCAATTGCCATTGCACTTTGGAGGTCTCCCTACCGGTGTAGTCCCATTGCAGGTTGATGTTGTGGCTGTTCTCCGGGCGCAGTTCCAGGTTTTCCTGTATAAATTGACCGTCACCGAAGATTTCGTCGAGCCGCGGCAGACGGTAGGCGAACTCGTAGCTGAGCTTGGTGGAGAAACGTTCCGACCATTCATAGCGCAGCCCGTTGCCCGCTCCGAACTCACTGACCGACCGCTCGTCGACCAGGACCTGGTCGACACTGGGGTCCAAGGACTCGATGCGGACGTTCTGGCGATAGTTCTTCACAAAGGCCACGTTTTCCAGTTTTTCGTTGAACAGCTCGGCTTGGTATTCCAATCCTGATACGAAATCGAACAACCTTCCCTCATCGAGAGCGGGGTCGAACGGTCCGTCGATGAGCAGGTCGTCGCCGGTACGCAGGCCATAGGTAGGGGCCAAACTAAGGTTGAGCGAGTGACCCTTGCTTATCTCAAATGTCACCTGTTGCCTTGCGAAGACGTTCTCGCTCTTGGTAATCAAGTTGTCTGCCGGGCCGAACTCCCCCGGTTGGTTCTGTATCCGTACCACCTCGCCAAACCAGTTGTAGAGGTTGTTGCCCACATCTAAGGACTCGCGTTCGTTGTAGTTGTAGCCGCCCCTTAGGTCGATGGCCCACTTTTTGCCCAGCTCAAGGTTGTAGTGCAGGTTGGCCCCCGTGGAGAAACTGGTAAAGACGACTTCCCCGAAAGGACTTCCGGCAACGGCATTGTTGATGCCCAACTGGGGCTCGTTGATAAGCCCCGGGGCCTGGCTGTTCTGTATCTCGTTATCGTAATCGCCGTAGTAACCCTCAAGACTGAGTTCCTTGGCCCATTTCTTGTTGCGCAGCCCAATAGTGAAGTTGGCCCCAAAGGCCCTGTAGGCGTCGTGGAAGCGTTCCACCTCGAACTGTTCCAATTGGCCGAGTTCGTTGGGAACGACAACATCTATTTTGTAATTGTTGTCCGTATAGTCGTAAAAGCCGCCAAATGAGGCGAAAAAACCAGAGTCTTCGTTGTAGTGTTCCAGATTGGCAGTGGCCCTATGCGTTCCGAAGGAGCCCGTTTGGTAGGACACGGATCCACCAAGCTTTTTGTTCGTCTGCGGCGGAACAAGGTTGACCGCCCCGCCAAGGGCATCAGCTCCAAACTGGATGGGTACCACCCCTTTGTAGACCTCCACACGCTCGATGGCATTTACCGGTACGTTGGCCAGGCCAAAGGCGTAGGGGCTAAAGTCGAGAGGCACCCCGTTGTAGAAAAAGCGCACCTGGTCGCCGGATAGCCCGCCAAGCGCAAAGCGTGCATTGGACCCCAGACCACCTCCGCGCTGTACGCTGACCCCCTCGGTCTTGGCCATGATCTCGCCCAAATCGGCGGTCTGGAGCTTTACCGTCTCGGTGGTGACCACGGTCACCGCCTGGGCCGATTCCTGCAATTTGCTGGCATCGCTCTTGCCAAGGACAACAACTTCCTCTAGGTCTTCGGTGTCTTCCTCCAAGCGGAAGTTCAACCCTTTGATGGCATCCTTTCCTACCTTTATTGTTCGGCTCGCCGTTTTAAAGCCAAGACTGGTCACGGTAACGATATGTGTTCCTATGGGCACTTTTTCCAACCTAAAATAGCCGTTGGCATCGCCCACGGAACCAATGCCCAAGTCCGAAATAAATACGTTCGTGTAGGGCAAGGCTTGGCCCAGAGCATTTGAAACCATACCTTCTATTCTGGTCGTCTGTTGCGATTGGGCAGTATGGGTGATGAATGGTAACATGATGAAAAAAGAAGTAATCCTCATGTATTATCGATTCAACCTCAAAATGGAAAAACCAAGTGCGGTTTCGCTTTGGTCGAATTTTCCAACATCTCCGGGTGCAGGGGTCAACGTATAATTGAGTTCAGCCCTTTTTGTGTTACCACTTAGATAGTACGCTCGATTGGGCTCTAAAGTAAAGAGACTGTCTCCAGACTGCACCACCTGAACTTTTTTGGAGGCATTGTAAAGCCGAAGGGTTCCGTCAAACCTTACCCTGAAATAATCTCCAGGAAGGTTCAAATCTCCTTGGACATCCTTTACCCCTTTTATATAAAGGTGCTCCTCAAATCTTGGGGATTCCAAGGCGACGGGAGCTTTGCTGTTGGCTGAGACACGCCCGCCCAAGAATGCGCCAAAGAGCATACATGCAGCTGCTGACAATCTGATGACCCTTTTTGTATTTCTTCCCATAGTATTGTAATTGTGCCATAAACGTCGATGCAGCTGTTGGCGTACAATCTCCTTTCGCGGTTCAAAAAGCCTTTCATAACCTGTTTCTGAAAACGAACCACCCGAATTCAGCCACTTCTCTATAAATTCGTGTTCCTCCTCGGTACAGGTACCGGATGCATATTTTTGAAGCAATTCCTTTGAAATTTTCATACCAGATATTTTTAGTTAGACTGTAATCGTATCCAGTAGTCGTAAAAATCGAAGTTTACCCTAAACGGGTTTCAGTTTTTTTTTTCAAATATTTTAAAACTATGATGTTATTTGCGGCCTAGAAATATGCCAACAACAATGTGTGAAGGGGGACTAGTAACAGACGGTACCCATTGCCAAACAAAAAATAGATACGATTTACTCTAAAAAAAGGAGGACAAGTAGGTCTTTAGATGTTTTAAAGTCTTTCCAATATGGTATTCCACGGTTTTTTCGCTTAGGTTCATATTCTCAGCTATCTGGCGGTTGGTAAGTCCTTGCTTCCTGCTTAAAAGGAATATTTCCTTTGTTCGGGTGGGCATTTGTTTGAAGGATTTCAACATCCGCGATTTGAATTCGGAAAAAATCAAAGATTCTTCGGGAGTCTCTTCCGAGGATTTTTCTGGTCTTAGCTCTAAATCCACTAGCAACTCTTTCTTTTGGCTTCTTATATAATCCACCAGTTTGTACCTGCATACCGTTATCAGGTAGTTTTCCATGGGCCCCAAAATCTTGGTTTGATGCCTTTTGCTCCATAGGTCGGCAAAAACGTCTTGTAACAGGTCTTCAGCAAGTATCCTGTCCTGAAGATGTAACATGAAAAACCCAAAAATCTTGGTTGAATATCTGCTATACACTAAATCAAAACCTTCTTTGGTAGCGATATCAAGTTTTTCCGTATCCAGTTTCCTTACCCTCATAACCGGCGATGAGATGACGTTTGAAATAATTTGAGATGAAGCTAGGTTGCCAAAACTGGAAATCCAAATTTTATTTAGATTTATTCCAAATAATAATTTAATTTAACAATTATTTAATAAAATTATTAATCTTGGATTCTTTGATGATGACAGAAAAAATGAGGAGAGGTAACTTTCTATCATTTGTTAATTCTTGCCTTATACGATGCGAACTAGTTCTCTAAATTATGTTTCTTGGGGTCTCTTTAATTGGTGAGTTTATAAGACAGATTGACTTGGAGGGTCATATTCACCTAAATGGTTCCATTTATGACACTAGTAATATCCCAAACACCTAGCTTTGCGGACACAATAGACATAGTGGTTTACTGCAACATGTCTATTCGCAGTTTATTACTTTTAACGTTGAAATTGGACACTAAGCATTCTTCTAGGGTGAAAAGAGAAACTAAAAAACAACTTAAACACGATGCGATTCTAAAGGTCTCAGAGGATCTTATGCTCAAAAATGGTCTCCATTCCCTAAATATGAATGACGTAGCACGAGAGGCAAACCTGGCAAAGGGTACGCTGTATCTGTATTTTGGAAGTAGAGAAGAAATCATTGGGGCACTTGCCCTGAAGGCGCGAATAATGCTTTTGAATATTTTCAAACAGAACATTTTCGGAAACAAGAGCTCAATTGAGAAACTTAAAGGAATAGTATTGGCAAATTACACTTTTCTGAAACAGAATAAGCTGTATTATGAACTTGTTTCCTTTTACGAGATTATTGAGCGCGAAACCGAAACCCCTGAGATGCAATCGGTAATAAAAGAAATAACCGAACTTATTGTGTCCATCATTGAGCAAGGAAAATCCAAAAACGAGATAAAAAAATCAATTGACCCAGCAATCCTATCTTTCAGCATGTGGGGAATGACAGTGGGTATCATGCAGCTAATCAAGTCGAAGTCTGAGGCCATAAGAGCCCATCCGGGGCTTACCGAGGATAAAATCATAGAAGAATATATATCTGTTTTCATATCGGGAATAAAAAAATGACCTTGGGTCATTTTTTACAAACATTTAGTTATCTTCGCTCGAAAACTAAACATTTATTTTATGGTAGATTTCAGAGCGGACGTGCTTATCGTCGGTGCAGGACCCACTGGTCTTGCCCTATCAAACGCCCTTTCAAGACTTGGAAACTCTTTGATGCTAATAGAATCAAGAGAAACCACTTCCATTTACACGAAGGCCACCAATCTCATGCAGGGAACCTTGGAACAATTGTCCGTCTACGGGCTTACCGATATCATGTACGAGACAGGCGGAAGAATGACTCGTTATATGATGGGAATGTACGGGACCAACGTAAGTCCAAGGGACATGCACCTTACCGAGAGCCCCCATAGCGACGTTCTATTTCTCGGGCAAGACCTGATTGATGGAAATCTGGACAAGAAATTTGAGGAAACTGGAAATAAAGTATTTTTCAATCACCGTCTTACCCATCTGGAGCAAAATGATGAAGGGGTAATGGTAACCATCGAACATGACGGCAAAGAATATGTCCACCAGTTCAAATATGTAGTAGGTTGCGACGGGCCCAAAAGTATTACGCGGACTTTTACCGACTGTGATTTTGAACCGGTCAAGACCGGAAAGTACGTCTGGCAGGCCGATGCGACCCTGAAATGGAAGCGTTTGAAGACGATGAAGCAGATGTGGTTATATTATTACGATGAAGGCTTCGGGGCGATTATTCATTTGCCCGGGGACAATACCAAGGTTATGGCTTTTGAACCCAAGGAAAACTTGGCAAACCGTAAGCCCACTATAGAGGAAATGCAGGAGAAGCTCCGAATGATGTCCGGGGATGAAAGTGCAACCCTCACCAATCCCATATGGTTGAGCCACGGGGAACTGTTGACCGGAGTCGCGCCCGCGCTTATCGATAACCGCGTAATTCTTGCAGGCGATGCCTGTAACCCTATATTACCCAATGGGGGCCAGGGTCTCAACATAGGAATTCAGGACGGTCTCAACCTTGCCTGGAAACTCAGCGATGTCCTTAAGGGATACGCATCGACGAAGCTACTCCAAACTTATAATGAAGAAAGACTCGCTGTAAGGATTGCTCTGGAAAAAGTACAGATAAGTACTCTGAAGTATACCTTGCCTGCCCCGAAGTTTAATAGGTGGTTTTTAAGAAAATATGGAAACGGGCTGCTCAACAAATTCTGGTACAGGCTCGCATGGGCCTTCAGTCAATTAACATTAAACTATAAAGAAAGTAGTCTCTCGAAGGATTACTTGGGCAAGAAAGGGGTGCCGGCCGGGTACAGAATATTGGATGCCGATATTGTAAAAGCGTCGACCGACGAAGAAGTATCGCTGTTCAATGAATTGGCGAGGCCCAAATGGAAACTTCTTTTGTTCGACAATGGACAACAAGTTACACTTGACTTCAGTTCATTGGATTCCCGTTACACATTTATTGATAAGCTTTGGATTACTTCTTCAATGCATACGACGTATCCAATCGATAATCTATATTACGACATTGATGAAGTAGCACATAAACGTTATGAGGTTAAAAAGCAACAATTTATCTTGGTAAGGCCCGACAACTACGCTGCATTGAGGTGTGGAATCGGACAGTTATCTGTTCTAGATAACTACTTGAAAAAATGGTTCAACATCTAAGAGAAATGTCGTTGTTTTTTTGCTGACTTACATAAATAGTTAGGGTTCCTAAAAAGGGCGAGTAAAGGCGAATTCCCGAAAATGGTTGATTTAAGAGGACTCATGTAGGACAACCGGTCCCTTTAGCTGATTAGTTCTTTGCGTTACTTTTTTAAAAGTACGGCCATACCAAATCAAAAATCCTGTAACAGGAAGACTAGCAGCAAAAAGGCTTAGAAAAAAAGCCATGGTCTTACCTACCAGGCCACCGATAGCGCCCACATGAATATCGTAATTGAGGGCCAATATTTTTTCACCATTGGTTTTGTCTTCCCATTGTCCACCAGCATGAAGCAATTGACCACTGAACTGGTCAAATTGGAGATAAGCGTCCCGCGTATTATTGGTATAATCAACATATGTCTCGATGGTACCGACGGTATCCCTGGGTATCCTAACGTGATATGTTTTGGCCCTTGGAAAGTTTGTTTTAAGGTATTGGTGTGCGACGTCCAATGGATCCATTGTACCTGGGGAGGCATAGGTCGACTCCACTTTTACTGTTTCTTTTTCCATTGTATTACCTCCATTTGCGAACCAGACAACTCCATCATTAAACCAAGTAAATGCCCACATCAACCCCGTAAGGGCAATAAAGATGACCAGAAACATAGCATAAAATCCCAATATGTTATGGAGGTCGTAGTTTTTGCGCTTCCATTTGGTTGTGGACTTCCATTGGAACCAAGTGCGTGCCTTAAAAGCCTTTTTGTTGTTTGGCCACCACAGTATGAGACCAGAAAACAACAAGAAAACAAAAATCAATGTAGCATAGCCAATTATTGGTTGACCAATTTCCGTTTTTAAAAGAAGACTATAATGAAGCCATTCCACGAAATAAAAAAACTCAAAGGTCTCGTCTTCCTTATCGAGTACTTTGGCCGTGTAAGGATCAATGTATACATGTAGGTAATGTACCATTGAATCCCAATACCAAATTCCAATTGGATTGGGGTCGGCTGTGTAGTTCACCGCGATGACCGACCGTTGGGGGTCACTCGACACATATAGTCGTTGTGCTTTTATATCTTCCCCAAGGGATTGATTAGCTACTTCTAGCGAACGGCTCAATGGTAAAGGTTGGGAGTTCGATTCAGGTTCAACAAAAAGCTTGTCTTGATGTAGCAGCTCTTTTAGTTCTACCTCGAACGCAAGAATACACCCCGTAATACCAAGAAGGAATATAATGGTTCCACAGGCCAAACCGAACCAAAGGTGAAGCTGGCCAATATATTTTTTGAACTTCTTCTTCATGGTAATGAGCAATTGTCTTATTTGAAGTTAAGGAAGGGGGGAGGGACCCATATTAAGAAAATACCTCCCCATCTATACTTTATCATTCACAAACAATTGTGGGCATTTTTTACTCTCCCCATAAACTACTTACCCAACGGAAACGACCATTTTCCATAGTAGTAACCGTTGTAAAAGAGTCGAACCCATCCTGTCGGAGGAGTCCGCCTTCACCACTTCCGTTAAACGCTTCAAAAAAGTTGGTTCCATCTGCGTTGTTTACATAAGTGGCAAAAGAATATTGACCAAACCCTGCAAAGGGCGTTACCTCCCCGGTGTTGATATCTAGTACGGAAGTAGTAGTGGGAACACTTCCAAACCAACTCCACCGCTCATTATAAGCCAAAGGGAAGTCCAAATTTTCAATATAGGTAAATACCAGCTTGTTATCGAAAATAAAGTCTGCGTCGATAAAAAAGTTAAAATCAATATTATCGGGTAAATTCAAGGCGAAATCGGCATCGAACGAGCCGTCATCATTAAGCCTCAACAATGCAAATGGATTGTTGACCAAATTCTCCCCGAAATATTGAAATGTGTGTGAATTGCCATCTGCAGGCGGGGCGTAGTAATTGTCGGTAACAGGATCATAGAGCAGGTCATCATGCGTACTGTACAGCCTGTTGTCCTGATTGTATTGAATGGTACCACTGGCCGGATCAAATACCGCCACAATCGCACCAGCTGGCTGAGCTAGAAAGACTTCATCGCAACAAGTTTCTGGTCCGTAGTGTTCAACGGCCATAATCACTTTTCCGCTGCTGGTTATGTACTTATTCCACTCTCCGTAAAAGCCGGTGACGGATTGGTACTGTTCACCAAGATTCGGTAGGGGATCTACGTTCAGCACTTCTGTAATTTCCATCGTGCTTGGATTCCATTCTAACACCACTCCTTCCCGAAGATTGGAAACAAAGGCTTGTGTCTCTGATACGAAAATCGGAGGGCCACCCGCGAATCCTGAAAAACCTGAAGAAGCAAAACTGACAATGCCACCTACAGAGATTTCGAGTGTTGATCTGTCTACGTTCCATTTGGTCATGGTTCCTGCGTTTTCATTATATGTATATGGATGCTCTCCAAAGGAATAAACACGTGCATTGAGCCCTACTTCAATGGCTTCTGAAGGATTTATCGTTGAGGGAAATTCTTCGTGCACTTCAAAATAACGTACGGCTCCTTGCGGTGTGTTTACCCGGTAGCCAATCATAATGGCCGATTCCACTTCTGAAATTGGGTCGGTATCCGGATCAGGATCGACCTGCGTATTGGGGTCGGGATTCGGTGCAGGGTCGTCGTCGCTACAGGCGGTAAAGAACAGGCCCATGAACAGTAAAAGGCTAAAAATTTTAATCATTTTCATAGTGCTAAAAATTTAATTTTTAATAAATGGTCATACATGTTAAAATTGTGTGGTCAGTTTGACAAAAACGGCACGACCGGGCCGCTGTACCCCGAAGAAGTCAAATACCTTGGCATTGGCCAAGTTCTGCCCTTCGAGGGTAATCGAATTCTGTAGTTTTCCCAGTTCCATGCGATATGTGACCCCTGCATTTTGGACGGTCTGATCGGGTACCTCGGCCTTGAACTGTTGGAGGCCCGCGCTTTCCCATCCCACAAAAAAGGCCCCCACATGTCGAAGGTTCCAGAACAGGGACAGGTCGTCGCCCTTCCTGAACAGGCTTTCGAAGCCATATTCCACCGCTCCGTTGACAAAGAAGTAGGGCACGTTGGGTATCCGGTCGCCTCTAAAGGCGGTAAAGGGGCCCGTATCGGAGGTGTTACGGTAGTCCTGATAGGTGGTGTTGGCCGATAGGGTGAGCCCCTTGATGATATTACTGATACTTCCGCCAAATTCCACCCCCTCAGAGGTGGCACTCCATACGTTCTGGAAAGAGCCGAACTCATCGGCGTTGACCAACAGGAATATCAGATCGTCGACGCGCCGTAGGAAAAAATTGCCCTGCAATTGCCATTGCACTTTGGAGGTCTCCCTACCGGTGTAGTCCCATTGCAGGTTGATGTTGTGGCTGTTCTCCGGGCGCAGTTCCAGGTTTTCCTGTATAAATTGACCGTCACCGAAGATTTCGTCGAGCCGCGGCAGACGGTAGGCGAACTCGTAGCTGAGCTTGGTGGAGAAACGTTCCGACCATTCATAGCGCAGCCCGTTGCCCGCTCCGAACTCACTGACCGACCGCTCGTCGACCAGGACCTGGTCGACACTGGGGTCCAAGGACTCGATGCGGACGTTCTGGCGATAGTTCTTCACAAAGGCCACGTTTTCCAGTTTTTCGTTGAACAGCTCGGCTTGGTATTCCAATCCTGATACGAAATCGAACAACCTTCCCTCATCGAGAGCGGGGTCGAACGGTCCGTCGATGAGCAGGTCGTCGCCGGTACGCAGGCCATAGGTAGGGGCCAAACTAAGGTTGAGCGAGTGACCCTTGCTTATCTCAAATGTCACCTGTTGCCTTGCGAAGACGTTCTCGCTCTTGGTAATCAAGTTGTCTGCCGGGCCGAACTCCCCCGGTTGGTTCTGTATCCGTACCACCTCGCCAAACCAGTTGTAGAGGTTGTTGCCCACATCTAAGGACTCGCGTTCGTTGTAGTTGTAGCCGCCCCTTAGGTCGATGGCCCACTTTTTGCCCAGCTCAAGGTTGTAGTGCAGGTTGGCCCCCGTGGAGAAACTGGTAAAGACGACTTCCCCGAAAGGACTTCCGGCAACGGCATTGTTGATGCCCAACTGGGGCTCGTTGATAAGCCCCGGGGCCTGGCTGTTCTGTATCTCGTTATCGTAATCGCCGTAGTAACCCTCAAGACTGAGTTCCTTGGCCCATTTCTTGTTGCGCAGCCCAATAGTGAAGTTGGCCCCAAAGGCCCTGTAGGCGTCGTGGAAGCGTTCCACCTCGAACTGTTCCAATTGGCCGAGTTCGTTGGGAACGACAACATCTATTTTGTAATTGTTGTCCGTATAGTCGTAAAAGCCGCCAAATGAGGCGAAAAAACCAGAGTCTTCGTTGTAGTGTTCCAGATTGGCAGTGGCCCTATGCGTTCCGAAGGAGCCCGTTTGGTAGGACACGGATCCACCAAGCTTTTTGTTCGTCTGCGGCGGAACAAGGTTGACCGCCCCGCCAAGGGCATCAGCTCCAAACTGGATGGGTACCACCCCTTTGTAGACCTCCACACGCTCGATGGCATTTACCGGTACGTTGGCCAGGCCAAAGGCGTAGGGGCTAAAGTCGAGAGGCACCCCGTTGTAGAAAAAGCGCACCTGGTCGCCGGATAGCCCGCCAAGCGCAAAGCGTGCATTGGACCCCAGACCACCTCCGCGCTGTACGCTGACCCCCTCGGTCTTGGCCATGATCTCGCCCAAATCGGCGGTCTGGAGCTTTACCGTCTCGGTGGTGACCACGGTCACCGCCTGGGCCGATTCCTGCAATTTGCTGGCATCGCTCTTGCCAAGGACAACAACTTCCTCTAGGTCTTCGGTGTCTTCCTCTAAGCGGAAGTCGACATTCATCAAGTTTGCCTTACGTATCGTGACAATTCGGCTCTGCTCCCTAAATCCCAATACGTTAATCGTAAGCGTATGTCTCCCGTTTTTTATACCTTCCAATAGATAGTTGCCATTACTATCACTAACAGTACCAATACCCATCGATTTTATAATAACGGTGGCGAAGGGTAGAGGCTGTCCCTTTTGGTTTAAAACCTTACCAGCAATGGAAAAAATTTCCTGAGATTGCAAACTATTTGTGTAAAGAATTAGCATAATTGCGGCTAAACCTGTTAGTCTGCCCATTATTTGAAATCGGTTCGTAGAATTGAAATTTCCTTGATATTGGGAACCGGTGACCGTTCACCCGGGCCAAGGGAAAGATGATGGATAAGTTTTGGTTCATTGCTGGAACCCATGAGATAGTATTTTGTTAAAGGCATAAGTGTTAAGGTGCTGTCTCCCGTATTGATGGTCTGGCTTTCTTGCGAAGCGTTATACAATTGCAACGTTCCTTCAAACTTTATTTTGAATTCATCGCCTGGTATATCAATAATCATGTCCTTACCACCATTGACATACAAATGTTCTTTTAAAGTTGGTGTTTCGTTTTTAGTGGCTGAAAGAATTTTAGCGGAAAGCCTTCCTCCAAAAAAAGAAATACATATCACACAGGCGGCAATGCCCAGCTGTAGGTACTTTCTATAGGCAGCTCTTACTTTTAGGACAGGAAAGTCTAATTTGTTCGAAACTTTTTGCCAAATTCGAAATTTCATTTCCTGTTTGACCTTATTTGGTAGTTCCAATCCACCTTCGAATTCTCCCGATTTCAGCCAATCATTTATTTCGTTCTCTTCTTCAAGTGTACACTCTCCCTTGTAATACTTTTCAATTAACTTTTTGTCTACCATTTAATCACCTTTTTTATGATGTTGCACAAGCGAAGGTTTACGGAAACACATAATGGTCATTTAACAATACTTTAACTTTTTGGATTCAAAGACACGTGTTTGTCTTAAACTTCAAAGAAGTTTATTGGAATTGGCCAGTGATAGAAGAGGTTAAGAGAAGAAAAAGAAAATTATTATGACACTCAATCTATGAAGCTCGCTTTTTATTTTAAGTACTGCTTTTTTAAGATGGTAGCGCACGTTGCGTGGAGAAAGATTTAGCGCTTCTGATATCTCTTGATTGTTCATTCCATGGTTACGGCTCATATCAAATATGACACGCCTTTGCTGAGGAAAGGATTGCACCACTTTTTGTATCTGTTTCAACAAGAGGGATTGTACCAAAGGTAAGTCTGTATCTTGCACTGAATTATTTGTTTTCCTTTGAATCTCATTAAGATTTTTGGTCTTTATGGATAGGTTCCGGTAGTGTTCAAAAACTTTCAGCTTGGCCGACTTTGCCAAGTAGGCCCCAATGGATTCCCTTAGCCTGAGTTTTTCTTTCCGTTCCCAAATGGAAACAAAAATATCTTGGGTCAAATCTTCAGAAAGGCTCGTGTCACCTGTGAGTCGCAAACATATGCTACATACTTCTTCCCAGTGTGCGTCATATAACTTGCGAAAATCCTCTTCGGTTCTTAGTGAAAAACTCTCGATATGTAAAACTTGAGTAGTTTCCATTAGCAAAACAAATCCTTACGAATGTAGGTTTAAGAACGCTGAAATAAAAATTGTTTAGAATCACTCTAAATAATTAAGCAAAATTTATATTTATTAAGTATTTGATAATTAGATGTTAACAAACATTTAATTAGTCTAATTAAACTTTTGTTAAAATTTTTTAAGAAATAATTAAACAAAGTTGAAGACCAACTATTACATTCTTTACGAACTTGAAAAGGTGATAATGTTTGTTTAAAGAATCCAAAGAATCCATGGTATTATAAATAGGCCGTTTTAAAAGACACTTTTGATGTTGGCATGAACTTTTGACTAGAAAGTTTCATTTCTGGTCTTTTTTGTATTCTCGTTAATTCACCTTTTATGGGACAGTTCGATACCCATATTCAGTTTCTTATGGCATTTTGATTTCAATTAATGTTAAACAGGCTTATACTTTATTTCAAATGATTTGATTTTCATTGATTTTTTGAGTTCATGAAATATGGAATGTTCTGGTTAGTTATGATTGCTGTAAAAAGCATATAGTGTTTACATTTTTTGTCCTGCTTACAGGACGAGGAATGTAAAGCAAGAGGGTAACACGCTAACGCGATGTTACGTTTTTATTTTATTGATTTTCAATGAATTATGTAAAAATAGAATTCAAATAAAAAAAGTTTTTACAGTAAAAACCTTGTTAAGCTCAGTAAACACTGGAATTTTTTACTGTAAAATATATTTGTTGCATTAGTTTGTTGCCGTTCGGCAGACTGTTTTTGCCAAATCAAATTTGACATTGTTTGGGGCAGTTTGAAGATTTTTTTGAACAAAAAAAAGGATATTTGAAGTAAAGTATGTGCACCCTATTTCAATTTTACTTAACGCTTATCTTTCTGAACACTGTAAAATCGAAACAGGATCCAAGCGCAAAGTTTAAGGGTAAGAAATGGGACTTTTTTATGCGTTCTTGGATAAAGCCTTTTGTTAAACACTCAATTTCTTTTTCAAAAGTTGCATATCCTCGCTTACTTTTCTGTTCAATATTTTGGCATAGTGTTGTGTAGTGCGTAACGATTTATGTCCAAGCATCTTGCTCACAGATTCAATGGATACGCCATTAGATAGTGTAACAGTCGTGGCAAAAGTATGTCGAGCCAAATGTGTAGTCAAATTCTTTTTGATACCACTCAAATCAGCAATTTCTTTTAAATAGGCATTCATTTTTTGATTGGTCAAAACAGGTAGAACTTTACCATTGACCAAATAAGGGTAATCCTCGTATTTTTCTAAAATCATCAATGCTGTAGGCAGCACGGGGATATTGCTTTTGGTTTTTGTCTTGGTCCGTTTAGTATTAATCCAAAGTTCTCCATCTATGCCGGTGACAAAATCATCGTGGCTTAGTTTTTTAACGTCAGCATAGGCCAGACCTGTAAAACAGCAAAAAACAAAACAATCACGTACATGCTCTAATCGTTGATGTTGAAAAGGGGTGTCCATCAAGTTTTGTAATTCCTCAGCTGTCAAGAACTCACGTTCAATATTTCTTAACCGAACTTTGTAGTTTGCAAAGGGGTCTTTGGCAATCCACCCATTTGCATAGGCTATGCGGATGATCTTTTTAAAATTAACCACATATTTAACGGCTGTGTTGTGGCTACATTTTCGTTGAGTCTTTAGATAGTATTCAAAACCGGTAATAAAAGAATGGTCAACTTGCTTTACAGGAATATCTTTCCTTTCGTATTCGAATAAAATATATTCTGCCAAATGGCTTCTGGCCGTGCGATAGCGTTCAGCTGTACCTTCTGCAAAATCTTGGCCCACCAAGTTGTTCACCTGATTATTATGTTCTTGAAATACCTCCAAAATCATCTTGTATTTTTGATCTTTTCCCAAATAGGCATCTCGTAATGATTCTGCTGTTAGCGGAAAATCAGCTTCTTTCAATTTTTCCGCATGTTTATAAATGTCCGTCCTCATTTTGGCCAAGTATACGTTGAGTTGCCTTATTTCGGGGGAAAACCCTTGAACCACACTTTGTGAAGCATTCCACTTATGAGGGTAGGTTTTTCGGTTGGTACTCATTTCAACCCGCCTGCCATTGACCGTAATTCTGAGATAAATCATGGCCCTTCCTTCACTGTCGGCTTTGCTTTTTTTGAGGTAGAACAATAGTGAAACCATAAACTGACACCGATTTAAACGATTATTTCCTTCAAATTAGGAAAAATTATTTAAATAGCCATCCTTCTAATATACTGATTAACAATATTTTGTAAGTTGATAGGTGTCAGTTGGGAGAAGAATTTAGATTGACACCGAATGGGACACTTTTTAACATAATTTAAAATGATATCATCTGATAACACAAAAAATGAAAACCCTGTAAATCAATAATTTACAGGGTTTTTTGTTTTGAGATGGTGTCTCTCAGCGGAGGAAGAGGGATTCGAACCCCCGGAGGTGTGACCCTCAACAGTTTTCAAGACTGCCGCATTCGACCACTCTGCCATTCCTCCTTCTTGTCGGTATGTCCGCCAAAGCTTTTGCTCGGGCGGGTGCAAATATAACAAGGTTTTTTGGTTCTGTGAAAGTTTGAAAAGTTTAATTTTTCTGAACTTAAAATCCATACCAACACTGTACTTTTACGTCTGTGGATGCCTGGTACCATTATGGACTTTTGATTATTGTGGGTTTTGCCGTGGGGTTCATCAACACTATCGCTGGGGGAGGTTCTTTGCTCTCCCTACCCACACTTATTTTTCTGGGTCTGCCTCCATCGGTCGCCAATGGAACAAATCGAGTGGCCATTGTTATTCAGACCGCAATGGCGACCGCTGGATTTAAGAGCAAAGGAGTTTCCACGTTCCCTTTCAATTTATATTTGGGCATTTCTGCTTTTTTGGGGTCTATTCTTGGGGCGCGGATAGCGGTTGATGTAGATGGAGAAGCTTTCAACCGGATTTTGGCCATGGTCATGATAGCCGTAGTGGCCATTATTGTTTTCAAACCAAAAATGAAAATGGAAGCAATGCAGGAACGGCTTACAGGCAAATACTTATGGTTGGGTATTTTGGTGTTTTTCTTTTTTGGTATTTATGGCGGATTCATAAATGCAGGTCTTGGTTTTTTGATGATCCTCTTTTTACATTTTATCAACCGAATGAGTCTGATTCGTGCAAATGCGACCAAAGTCACTGTGGTCTTTATTTACATGATATCTGCCTTGGTTGTGTTTGCCCTAAATGACAAAGTCAATTGGAAAGTAGGTTTGATTTTAGCTATCGGCAATGGTTCCGGCGCTTGGTTCGCCAGTCGGTTTTCCGTGAAAAAAGGAGATGGTTTTATCAAAACCTTCTTGGTGGTCATGGTCGTGGGCATGGCCATTAAACTTTGGTTTTTCCCCTGAATCAAAACAAGAGGGAAAGAAGATTCAATAGTTTACGTATTCCACAATTTCCAGACCGTATCCTACCATGCCCACTCTGCGGGTTTTCCCAGAATTGGTAAGCAAGCGAATTTTTGATATGTTCAAATCGTGGAGAATCTGGGCGCCAATGCCAAAATCTTTGGAATCCATTTCAATTTTGGGGGCTTTGGAGATACCCTGTGCCTGCAGTTCCTTAAATTCTGCCAAGCGCCCCAATAGATTCATGGATTGGTTCCCTTGGTTGATGAATATCATCGCACTTTTCTCTTCAGCGTTCAACGCTCTGAACATCTTGTGCAATACGTCATCCGGATTGTTGGTCAAAGTACCCAACATGTCGTTATTTACCAAAGTGGAATTGATTCGCGTCAGTATTGGATCACCACTTTTCCAAGTTCCCCGTACCAAGGCAATATGAATTTGGTCATTGGTGGTCTGCTTGTAGGCTCTAAGCCTAAAATTTCCAAAGCGGGTTTTGATATCAAAAGCTTCCTTGCGCTCAATTAGACTGTCGTGTTCCATTCGATAGGCGATCAAATCTTCAATGGAAACAATTTTCAAGTCAAACTTTTTGGCCACCTCCAGAAGTTGGGGCAGACGGGCCATGGACCCATCTTCATTCATTATTTCTACGATCACCCCGGCGGGTTGTAGACCGGCCAAACGTGAAAAATCTATAGCCGCTTCGGTATGTCCCGTTCGGCGAAGGACCCCGCCTTCTTTGGCGATTAAAGGAAAGATATGTCCAGGACGGGCAAGCTCATGGGGCTTTAACGTTTTATCGGTGAGTGCCAAAAGCGTCTTCGCCCTATCTGATGCGGAGATTCCCGTCGTTACCCCATTCCCTCGCAGGTCTACGGATACCGTGAAAGCGGTTTCCAAGGGGTCAGAATTGTGCGTCACCATTTTTCCCAATCCCAACTGTTTGCAACGTCCTTCGGTTAAGGGAGCGCAAATCAACCCCCGCCCATGTGTTGCCATAAAGTTGACGGTTTCTGGCGTAACCAGTTCCGCCGCTGCGACAAAATCTCCTTCATTTTCTCGATTTTCATCGTCTACGACGATAATCACTTTTCCCGCTTTAATATCGGAAATCGCTTCTTTAATCGTATCCAGCTGTATTTTTTTCTCCTTGATGACCATCTTATGTCCCAGATGTTTTTGATTTCTTTTTAAACAAATTCTTTATTCGGTCCAACAGGTAACCAATGCCTACTAGACTTCTATCCGTAGTTGCCCTTTTTGTCAAAACTATCCCCAACGGTAGCATAATTAAGGTAGACAACCATGCGCCCAAGGCAGGATGAATGTTCCCTTCTTTGGAATAGTTGCCGGCAAACACACCGATGAAATAATAGGTCAAAAATAATACAATGGCCACAACCATGGGCAGGCCCAAGCCTCCTTTTCGAATAATGGCGCCCAGCGGGGCCCCTACAAAGAACAAAATGACACAGGAAAAGGCCAAAGCGTATTTTTGGTGAAGGGAAAGAATATGACTATTGTAGAACTTGAACCGCTTCTGAAGTTCCTCTTTTTTGGAACGTACTGTATTCAATATGCCTGTAACGGTTGTTTTGGAATTGTTCAGCAACTGGAGTTGTTGCCATACTGCCAATTCGTCCAATAGATCCTCCACGTTTTCGAGACTGTCCTTTACCTGTATGTCCTCGTGTTTCTCCAAATCTTTTTTGCCCGTATTGGTAAGGTTGTCTTTTTTCATGGCGACCAATGCCAGGCTATCTTTCTTGGAGAGTATGGGAAAGGCTCCGATCCTGCGTGTAATGTTCTTTGAAAATGCTTCAACCTTATTTACGTTGTCCTTTCCCAGCGAATCGATATCCTTTATCAGTCGGGTCACATTTTTCATTTTATTGGTGGTGATGTTTCCATCTTCTTCCAAATCTTGGTTGTTCAGCTCCGAAACATCAATATTGATGGTATACCTATCAAATTTGGATTTCGCAAATGGATGTTTTCTTCGGTCCTTACTGGATTTTGGTTTTAGCTCTTCATAATAATTTCCATCTTTTAGTACCAACTGGATTATATCTGAATCCTCACTGCTTATCAATTCCCCTGTTTTGGCCTTTATTACCGTATTGTTGACGCCCTGTTTGGTCTTCTTGTGGATGATTACGTTTTCCAAAAAGCGGTCTTGCTCTCCATATTTTTTATCCACTTTTATGTTCATACCTTCTCCCGTTCCCTCAAAATCACTGAAAATTCCTTCGGTAATTGCCGCAGCGGGTTTTACCTTGGCAATGTTTCTTCTTAGGTTAAAGGTTTTTTGTTCTGATTTTGGAATGACATTGTTGGCGAAAAAAAAGGTGACACCACCCAATAGGACCACAAAAACAATCAAACTTCGCATAGCCCGTTGCAATGAAATACCGGATGCCTTCATCGCGGCGAACTCATAATTTTCCGCAAAAGTCCCAAAGGTCAGAATGGAGGAGAGCAGTACGGTTAAAGGCAGTACCTTATCCACCAAACTGGGCATGTAGTAAAAAAGGAATTTTCCGATGATGACCAGTCCCAATCCCTTACCTGCAAGATCATCAATAAAGAGCCATATCCCCTGAAAAATGAATATGACCATCAGAATAAGGAAAGAACTGAAAAAGTTGTACAGAAATCGCGATAATATATATCGGTCCAGTATTTTCAATGCCTAATTTCTTATGATGTAGTAGCCTTCGTCTTCATACTTCTTGATGTCAAAGGTAAACAAGGTATTTGATAGGGCCTGATTGGTTTTAAAAGAATTAACGGTAATCGTGGTCTTCGTACCGTTTTTTCCCGTTTCAATCAGTTTATGGATATGTTTGGTCTCTGCATCAATACCCAATAATATGGATTTGATTTCAGAATTGGTATCAATCGGGATCAACTTAACATACTGCACCTTTCTACCTTGTACATTTTGAAGAATGTCCCATTTATAGGTATGCCCCTCTTTGTAGAACGTGAGCATTTTGGATGGCGTTATGGTATTGTCCTCTTCCAATTTATCTTCTATGGTTACCTCTTCATTATCGGGGACCACAGTGTATACCTTCTTCCCGTCATAAAGTTGTTTGGAACCGAAAACATCAACAAGGTATTTGTTTCCCTTAAGTGTAGCATTGCCACGAGTCTCACTTTTTGTGTTGGCTTCTACGTTTTCCAAGGAATACTTAAAATCTACATAGATATTTTCATAGGCCATTACTTTATTGTAGACTTCATCCAATAAGGCTTTAGCTTTGGGAGAGTTTTGTGAAAATCCCAAAAACCCAAGAGTGCACAGTGCGATGGACAATAGTATCTTTTTTTGCATGATTTGCTTTTATTTCGTTTCGTTTTCCAATAGTTGTTCCAAGGAATAGATATCAGGTACCAACACCTGTCGCGCTTTACTTCCTTCAAAAGGACCTACGATACCTGCTGCTTCCAACTGATCAATAATTCTTCCGGCCCGATTATATCCCAATTTCAGTTTTCTTTGTATCAAGGAGGCCGAACCCTGCTGGGCCGTGACAATTACTTCTGCCGCCTCACGGAACATGGCATCTCTATCCGCAATGTCATAATCAATCCCCGTGCCAGAATCCTCACCTACATATTCAGGCAGTAAATGTGCGTCCGGATATGCGCGTTGGGACCCAATATACTCCGTAATTTTCGCTACTTCGGGGGTATCCACAAAGGCACATTGCAAACGCGTCACATCATTTCCTTGTGTAAATAGCATGTCTCCCCTTCCAATAAGTTGGTCCGCCCCCTGGGTATCTAAAATGGTCCGGGAATCAATCTTAGAGGTTACCCGAAACGCCAACCGCGCGGGAAAATTCGCTTTTATGATTCCCGTTATCACATTTACAGAGGGACGTTGTGTGGCAATGATCAAATGGATTCCAATGGCCCTCGCCAGTTGCGCCAATCTTGCAATAGGCGTTTCCACCTCTTTGCCAGCGGTCATTATCAAATCAGCAAATTCGTCGATGACTAAAACAATATACGGTAAAAATTTATGCCCTTCATTTGGATTGAGTTTCCGCGACTTGAATTTTGTGTTGTACTCTTTTATATTGCGAACCATGGCCAGCTTCAGCAGCTCATAACGGTTGTCCATTTCAATACACAGGGAGTTCAAGGTGTTGATGACCTTTGTGGTATCCGTAATAATGGCTTCTTCAGAATCGGGAAGTTTCGCTAAAAAGTGTCGTTCGATTTTATTGTATAGCGTTAGTTCCACTTTTTTGGGGTCTACCAAGATGAACTTTACCTCCGCGGGGTGTCTTTTGTACAATAAGGAGGTAATTACCGCATTGAGCCCAACGGATTTTCCCTGTCCCGTGGCACCCGCCATGAGCAAGTGGGGCATTTTCGCTAAGTCCACTACGAAGGTTTCATTGCTGATTGTCTTGCCGAAAGCAATGGGCAACTGCATTTCAGCCTTCTGGAATTTACTGGAGGCAATTACAGATCGCATGGAGACAATGGTCGCATTCTTGTTGGGGACTTCTATTCCGATGGTCCCCTTGCCCGGAATGGGAGCAATGATTCGAATTCCCAAGGCCGCCAAAGAAAGCGCAATGTCGTCCTCTAGGTTTTTTATTTTGGAAATTCGAATGCCCGCCTCAGGTACGATTTCATAAAGGGTCACAGTAGGACCTATAGTGGCCTTTATCTGCGCAATACCAATTTTATAATTTTTGAGTGTGCCAACAATCCGATTTTTATTTTCTTCCAGTTCTTCCTGGTTGATGGTAATTCCGCCTGACACACCGTGGGGGTCCAACAAATCCAAGGGTGGAAATTTATAGTTCCCCAGTTCAAGTTTTGGGTCAAACTCACCGAAGTCCTTTACCAGCTTTTCCGATTTGCTGACCTTCTCTTCTTTCTCTTGGACAACTTCCTCAACTTTTAAACCAATATCGGCTGTTTCCTCTTCTGGCAGGTTTACATCCAGGCCAGCTTCTTTCACCAAAGGTGGAATATCTTTTTTGTGGGTATAAGTATCCACTTTGGGCTGACTTGTGTCATCCATGCTCAGTTCAATACTGTTTTCCTCTACCGAAACCGTCGCTACGGCCGGTGTTTGTTTTTTCACATTTGATTTAAAACTGTCCCTTTGAGCCCGAAAGAAATTGGCAAAACCTTCGGGAGTGAAGTTAAAAAGGCGGACCAAAATGACCATCAGAACAAAAACAAGAATCAAAAACACCCCTATTTTACCAACGTAATCTTGTAGAAAGTCGTTCATCTCATAACCGATGGACCCTCCGAGCAAGGGCTGTTCTGTAGCGAAAAAACCTAGGGTAATGGAAATCCAGATAACTCCCAGAAGGCCCCATATCCATTTGGATATAAGACTCTTATTGCCTAATCCCAGAAAGAGATAAAGTCCGGTAATTGCCAAAAGAAGCGGAAAGGCAAAAGACGCCAACCCGAAGCCCTTGTACATAAAAAAGTGACTTACGGCAGCCCCGAATTTGTTGAGGAGGTTACTGGCTTCGGCATTTCTATTCTGGAACTCACTTAGAAGACTTTGGTCTTCTTGCCACGTGAAATAGTAGGACATGAAAGAAAAAAACAAGGCGATGCTAAGCACTATCAATAGGCTTCCCAGAATAATCTTGTTTTGTTTGGAAAGCCGGTAGGATACCTTTTTTTTAGTGGTGCTCGCTTTTGATTTTGTTCTCTTCTTGGCCATTAAATGGATTAAATCAGGCTTCTAATTTACAAATTTACGTTTCCCGTATTGTTTTGGATGGGGTTCAGATGAGTTTGGGAATATAGATTATGGCTCCCACAACGCTGGCAATAATCGATACTATCATAACGGCTCCAGCTGAAATATCTTTTATGGCTCCAATTTTTTTATCATGTTCCGGTTGAATGTAATCGGCTAATTTCTCTATGGCTGTGTTGGCTCCTTCAATTCCCATAACCAAACCTATTGCCATCAACTGAATGGTCCACTCGGTAGGGGAGATATCAAAATAAAATCCGGCGGCAGTGACGATTAGAGCAATCACAAACTGAATTTTAATACTGGCCTCTGTACGAAGAAGTGCCACCATCCCTTTGATGGCAAATCCAACACTCCTGGCCCGATTGATAAAAAAAGATTCCTTAGGCATTCATTAAGGCATCCAGTGCAGCTTTATAATTAGGTTCGTCCGCAGTTTCAGAGACTTGCTCTGTGTAGGCTACAGTACCTGCTGCATCTAGCACAACAATAGCGCGGGAAAGTAAGGTTTGGAAGGCACTATCCGTAAATTCAACACCGTAATCCTTTCCAAAAGCACCTGTTTTGTAATCGGAAAGCATTTCCACGTTTTCAATACCTTCGGCGCCGCAAAACCTCGCTTGGGCGAAAGGAAGGTCTTTGGAGATGCACAATACCTTGGTGTTTTCCAAATCGGCAGCTTCTTCATTGAATTGGCGTACGGATTTTGCACAAGTACCGGTGTCAACACTTGGAAAAATATTAAGGACCAGCTTTGCGCCAGCATAGTCGGAAAGGGATACTTCCGCCATATCGGATTTGGTCAATGTGAAATCGGGTGCTTTTTCTCCACTATTGGGAAGTTCACCTATAGTATTCGCTGGGTTTCCACCTAATGTAATTGAAGCCATGACATGTAATTTAAATTTCGGGTTAAGGTAAAAATATTAGCGTTTTACCGCTACATTCTTATTATTATTTTAATAACAAAATGCGTTTTCATGTTAGCGGGCAAATGAAGTGGAAAGTTGTTTTATTTTAATCTGAAAAGCGGCAAAGAGTAAAGTCATAAAGGGACTCAGCCAATTAAAGATGGCATAAAAGAAATAGTCCCCCACACTTACTCCCAAAACCCCACTGTGATAGGCGCCACAGGTATTCCAGGGGACTAAAACTGAGGTTACGGTTCCGGAGTCTTCCAAAGTGCGGCTCAAGTTTTCGGGGGCGAGTCCTCTTTCCCGGTAGGCATTTGAAAACATTTTTCCCGGAACGACCAAAGCTAAATATTGGTCTGAAGCTGTAACATTTAGCGCGAGACAACTTCCGACGGTACTTGCAAAAAGGCCAAAGGTGGTCTTGGCCATACTCAATAGTGACTTGGTGATACGTTGTAGCGCGCCAATACCATCCATGATACCCCCAAATACCATGGCACAGACAATAAGCCAGATAGTACCGAGCATTCCGGACATGCCTCCTGAAGAAAACAAATCATTCAAAGCGGGGTCTTCAGTCTCAATAGCGGTATCTATGGTTATGGCATTTAGAATGCCCTTATACCCTGTTTCAAAATTTAAGGAGGAACCGCCACCGATGCTGGAAACAATTTCAGGTTGGAAGATAAGGGCAAACACCCCACCTAAAAGTGTACCTATCAAAAGGGCCAAAAGAGGAGGTGCTTTTTTAACAATCAGTAAAATCACTACGACAGGTACGATAAAAAGCCAACCGCTAATGTTAAAAGCAGCCCCAATGTTTTTCAAAATAGCATCTGTGTCCGCTACCCCGGATGTGGTTATGGTAAAACCTAGAATAATGAACACAACCAGCGTGATGGAAACCGTTGGAATTGTGGTCCATGCCATATATCGGATATGGGAAAACAAATCTCCGCCCGCCATCGCTGGAGCCAGATTGGTGGTATCGCTCAAAGGGGACATTTTATCCCCGAAATAGGCACCAGACAACACCGCACCGGCCGTCATGCCCAGAGAAATCCCCAACGCTTCCCCGATACCTATCAAAGCGATACCGACGGTTGCAGCGGTGGTCCAGCTACTTCCCGTAGCTATGGAAATAATGGCGCAAATAATGACACAAGCAGCAAGAAAAATGGTCGGATTCAAGATTTGAAGTCCATAATAAATCATAGCAGGTATAATTCCGCTGACCAGCCACGTTCCAGATAGGGCACCCACCATCAACAAAATGAGCAAAGCCCCAGTGGTCGACCTCACATTTTCCGCGACCTCAGACAACATTTGTTTATAAGAGACCTTATTGAAAAAACCGACTATCGCTGCGACCGCGCCCCCTAACAGAAGTATAAATTGGTTGGAGCCACCAAGGGCGTCATCACCAAAAACATAGACATTGTAAGCCAACATGGCGACAAGGGCAAACACTGGGATCAAGGCCTCCCAAATATTCAATTCCCTATTTTCAATCACTTTTTCGTTTTGTCTATACTTGGCTTTTTCCTTTTTTTCCGACATCGTCCTGAGTTTGGTTTGTGGTAATATTACGATTTTGCCACTGCTTCTCCAAAAGCGGTCCACCCTTCGTCAGCTATTAAAAAGCGTTAAAAAACCCCCAAGGTGAAGTTAAACCTAAAATTCAATCATTTGTAAATCATTATTTTCAGGGACAATCAATCCAAAACGAACAAGATGAACGCTCGGATTCGAGTTTTACTGACGGTGACATCCACCTTGGTGGGAATACTCTCTTTGATCCTTTATACAACCATTTCCACCGAAATTCTTTTTGATAAGGTAAGTTATTGTACATCCTCAGTGGGAACACTTTGGTTGAGTGCCATGGCTGTACTTCTTTCTTCGGTCGTTTCTGGATTTTTGGCTTCTTTAATTGTGATTCGGGATAATGTTTTACCCCATGTTTTCATTTCACTTTTTATAGTTGGAAAAATGAGTTTTGTAGCGCATTGTGGTGCTTGGAGTGGTCCTTTTTGGTTTGAGACCGCGCAGCATCTTTCTCTTTTGGTCGGTGTATGGATAGGTTCATACGGCGCTTCCAGGTTCCCATTGGCACCGATGTAAATAGGGAGAGTTTATCAAAAACATTCGTATTTTTACCACAACATTACAAATTGAATTTCAAAATCTTTAGAGCATTGTTTTATGAGTCAATATGATGTGGCCGTGATCGGTTCCGGTCCTGGTGGTTATGTTGCGGCAATACGTTGTGCGCAGTTGGGAATGAAGACCGCAATAATAGAAAAGTACACTACTTTGGGAGGTACTTGCCTTAATGTAGGGTGTATTCCTTCCAAAGCCCTTTTGGATTCTTCGCACCATTATGAGGATGCCATAAAGCATTTTGAGGAGCATGGCATCGATATCCCTGGGGAGGTTAAAGTAAACCTCCAACAAATGATCGCCAGAAAAGACGCCGTTGTTGATCAAACCACCAAAGGGGTCCAATTTCTTATGGACAAAAACAAAATTGATGTTTATGAGGGAGCGGGAAGTTTCAAAGATGCCACTCACGTAACCGTCAATAAAAACGATGGGACCCAAGAAACCATTGAGGCAAAGAATATCATAATAGCTACGGGGTCGAAGCCTGCAAACCTGCCATTTATATCAATTGATAAGGAACGTATCATCACTTCAACCGAAGCCTTAAAGCTTAAAGAAATCCCCAAACACATGGTCATCATCGGAGGCGGGGTGATCGGTCTGGAACTTGGACAAGTTTATAAAAGATTGGGTTCAGAAGTCAGTGTTGTGGAATATATGGATCGCATCATCCCAGGAATGGACGGGGCTTTGTCCAAGGAACTGATGAAGGTGATGAAAAAACAAAAAATAAAGTTCTATCTCTCCCACAAAGTGAAATCAGTTGAGCGTCAGGGCGAGGAAATCGTTGTAAAGGCTGATGACAAAAAGGGACAGGAAGTAGAATTCAAAGGCGATTATTGCCTGGTCTCCGTCGGTCGTCGTCCCTACACGGATGGACTTCAGGCAGAAGCTGCCGGAGTACAGTTAGATGAACGCGGTAGGGTAGTGGTCAATGCACATTTACAGACCAATGTTTCCAACATATATGCCATTGGTGATGTTATACGCGGTGCAATGTTGGCCCACAAGGCAGAAGAAGAAGGAACCTTAGTTGCGGAGATATTGGCAGGTCAAAAACCACATATCGATTACAATTTGATTCCCGGGGTGGTGTACACATGGCCCGAAGTAGCGGCTGTGGGAAAAACAGAAGAAGAACTTAAAGAGGCCGGGGTTGACTATAAAGCGGGACAATTTCCTATGCGGGCACTGGGCCGTTCCCGCGCAAGTATGGATACCGACGGTTTTGTGAAAATTTTGGCCGATAAAACCACCGATGAGGTGCTGGGGGTGCACATGATCGGGGCCCGTTGTGCTGATTTGATAACGGAAGCGGTCACGGCAATGGAATTTAGGGCTTCAGCCGAAGACATGGCCCGTATGAGCCACGCGCATCCTACCTACGCCGAAGCGGTGAAAGAAGCGGCCCTGGCCGCTACGGAAGATAGGCCCATTCACATTTAAATCACTGAAAGTACACGATTAATTGGTAGATTAATGGCCTTTTTAAGGATTACCCTTTTGTTGGTGACCCCCCAAACGGTCGTTTCCACTTGTTTTATTCCTTGATCGTCCTTAAAAAGAATACGTACTTTTTGACGTTCTAGATTGCCCAAGCGCATTGCTTTAAAAAGATGGGTGTATCGTTGTTTTCTATCTTCCTTTTCGTTCAGCACATCTTCCTTGGGAAATTGAAGTGAGGGAACGATTTCTTTGCGGATTGAAGTAATTTTGGTATTCATCATGAGTAGAATTTTTTGAATGTTCAGTGCTTTTTGGTTCATTGGATCAATACAACCTCTGGAAATGCAGCTTTATAACCGAACCAGAATGCATTGAAGGATTGAAATCGTTCCAAGGATTTCCCCTCTGGCCCCTTCAGGATGTTCTCCCCAAGGGTCCACACCTTGCCTTCCGAGTCTTTTGCGGTACTGTACCCATCATATTTCGCGAATTCAATTTCTTTGGTTTTAAATACACGATGTGCTCCTGAGGTATCGGTAAAAACGGTAAAAGGCGTGCTTCCTATTTTATTTTGATAAATCGGTCTCTTTCTGAGAAAATCGCTGCTTATTGCCATATTTTCATTCGTATCTTCTGGTAAGCGAATAGCCAAAATCTCATCTTTGTTTTTTAAACGGCCATCAATTTTTGGTACAGTGAACATGAGATCATCTGTGGCGAAATAATCCTTGTAGGCTACACCTTCCCGATAATCCCTTCGATGTCCGGTATCCAATGACAACACCTTGGTGTCCGGATGTCTTTTTTTCCATTCGCCCCAGGTCGTGGTTACCACGCTGAGGTATTCTAATTGAATCCCTTTTCCTACCAAAGGGCCTATTACAGGTTCCCCTTCAAGCGTGCTCCATAGCGACTGCGTTTTTTTATCGTACATCAGTTTATTGGAACGGTATAGAAAACCGCTCGTCCCCAATTGATGATTTGTTCCATTATGTTCGGTTTTGTACAGAATAACTGTACCACAAAGTGTACAATACACCCCGGCTACTGGAAGGCCGCCAACTTCATCCACAAACATTTCGTGCCACGCCAAAATTTGTTTAGGATAAGCCCTGGCGTCGCCGTTCACCTCAATACCAAAAATGACCGCACTATCCTTTAAATAGGTAGCTTCCAAAGGCCTTATCATCTTTGGGTTGCGCAAGGGGGGAATCCCATCCTGTAAAACACCACCCCAACGCACTTCGTCCAAACGGATTGTGGATTGGTGCCCCCGATTTAAAAAGTACTTGCCAAACTTTGGATCAATCAGCCTGTGGAGTTTTGCTTTGTACTCAAAGTATTCGCTGGGATAGGAAGCTTCTTTGTTCCATATCCATTGAAACCATCGGTCATGATCCAAACCAAAGTCCTTTCCCGTTTGGTCTTCCAGTACTTTCAGCAGCTTACTGGAATGTTTGTTGGAACGCGAATAATAAATCGCCTCCAAAAGCATTATCTCGTAACCTTCTTCCCAATTCTCCTTGATACGTTTTAGAGACCGTGCTGTTAGGGAAGGGTCATTTTCTTGGAGAAGATTCAAGAAATACTGTGTGGCATCCTCTAAGGCCGTGCTGGGGCTTTCGTTTTCATGGACGTTATCCGCAATAAGGATTGATGAAACGGTAAAAAAAAGAATAGTAGTAAGCGAAGTAGCTTTTCCCCAAGTAAACATAGTTGACAATGTATTTTTAGTACTATGTCGACATAGAAATCCCTATTTATTCGGTTTAACGAATTTTTGTGAAAATGAGAGCGGGAATTCAGTTTTTGGCCAATCCCAAAACCCGAATGAGAAAAAGGCGAACTTTCATTGAAACCTCTTTCAAAATGGGTACCGTAGTTTTGTAGAGTTCAATACCCTGCGCTTTACCTTTGAGAAATACCTGCTGAACCTGTACTTTTAGTTCTGGTTCATGCTCTTTGTACTTTAAGGACAGAAAGGTGCAAATAAGCATGAAAGCGATTGCCCCGGGTATTATTACTCCAGGAATGAGGGAATGGTCAAAAAAACGATACAAACCTACTCCAGTGAAACTCCCATAAAGAATAACGAAGTGGATTACGTAGATGGTGAGGGTACTGGCCCCAATTTTTAAAATGGAACTATTGGTCATGAGTTTCCTCAAAAGCATAAATACCGCAAAAACCAAAAAAACATCTCCCAATCGGATGAACAGATAGTTGTTTTGTTCAATCATTTGGAACAAATTGATCGACGTGGCGTTGTACAACCAAATGAATCCCTTGGACGAATAAAAAACCAAGGATGTTCCCAAGGTTAATGCAATTGCAATAGCAGTTGGGTACAAAAATTTGGAATCTTTATATTTTGTGAAGAGCATGGATAAAAATCCGCCCATAGTGGCATAGCCTAACCAAGGTACTATGGTGAAAACAGAACCATTCACCTTAGTGAAGTAATTGGCAATTGCGGTGGGTAAAAATGAAAAGGACCACTGTTTGTATATCGGTTCAAAAAGAAAGAGCAGCAAGGTCACCCCGAGCATAATTGCGGGAAATACAAACTTGGATTTATTTGTACTGAATACGTAAATGCCGATTATTGCTAAAATGGAAAGCCCAATACAGTGAAGGACATCCACTACATAAAAAGAATCATAAATCTGTCCGCTTAATAGTCCAAAAAGGTTCATACGTAACAGATATCCTATTAGCAAAAGCTGAAATCCACGACGAACTCCCTTTTTCACCCGTGGGTTCTCCATTCCCGGTTGAGGCATACGAATAAGCAAATAAGTGAAGATAAAACCGGAAACAGTAAAAAAGACAGGTGCCGTGATTCCCCTAAAATAAAGCCAAGTGGAAAAAATCGGATTGCCATTATCCCTAAAAATGGGGTCCAATAGGCCATCGACGAAGTGTCCCTGGAGCATCATAAGGATGGCCCAAGCCCGCATAGCGTCAATAAAAAACAATCTGTTCGTGTTGGTCTTCATCTAAAAATATAACCTATATACTTGCTTTACAATAGGTTTGGATGTTTAGCAGGGCAAAATTAGATAAAAAACATCCAAATATTCCCGCTTTACGGTATTTTAGCGAAACAATCAAAGATTTATTGTAATGGCTGCAATTTTAGCATTTGCTGGTAGCAATTCCTCAACTTCCATTAATCATGAGTTGATCAAATACACGGTCTCCTTACTTGAAAACCATCAAGTGCAAACGTTGGATATGTCACGTTATCCATTTCCAATGTATACCGCAGATGATGAAAAACTAAAAGGATTTTCCAATTCGTTGGTAGAATTCAAGAACTATATCCAATATTCACAAGGTCTTATACTTTCTGTGAACGAGCACAATGGAAATCTTTCCGCCTATTTTAAAAATCTTTTGGATTGGTTGTCCCGCTTGGAACGAGGGTTTCTAAAAGACACATCTGTTTTTCTTATGTCCGCCTCCCCTGGTAAACGGGGTGGCATTGGTTCACTTGGGATTACCAAGGAAATACTTCCCCGTTTTGGTGCAGAAATTGTATCCAGTTTTTCCCTACCTTCATTTTATGAGGCTTTCAAAGAAGGAAGTATTGTGGACGAGGGATTACGTGATCAGCACAACAAGGCGCTCCAAGACTTTTTGGAAAAACTAAGCGATTAAGGTTGTCAAGAGCAATACGTTCATTTGTCCCGAGCGATATTTCCAGGTTTAAAAATGCGGTTTTGGAATGGTCCAGGCAGTATTCTTCAGTAGTATGGCTGGATAGTAATGGTCATTCGGACAAATATAGTTCAGCCGAGGCGTTAATGGCAGTATACAGACAGACCGACATGTCTGAAAATTCTTATAATACCATCGATGAAGTACAAGATTTTATCGATAAAAAGAAGGATTGGCTTTTTGGTTTCATTTCTTATGATTTTAAGAACACATTAGAGAAGCTGGAATCGAAGAACCCAGATACTATTGGATTCCCCGAGCTACACTTTTCTTGTCCGGAAAAAATAATCCGTTTCGATCAACAAATGGTTGAATTCCATTATTTAATTCCCTTTGAAAATGAGATAGAGAAAGACTTTACCATCATTCAGAATTTGATGCCCCGCCAAAGTAAACCTTCGAAAGGTATACGCATACAAATGCGGATGTACAAAGAGGCTTACTTTAAAAAAGTAAATCAAATATTGGATCACATCCGTCTAGGGAATATTTACGAAGTTAACTTTTGTCAAGAATTCTATTCAAACCATAGCACAATTGACCCTTGGTCCACCTACAAACATCTGAATGCTATTTCCCAGCCTCCCTTCGCCAGTTTTGTAAAATATGGTGATGCGTATTTGATGGGTGCATCACCTGAGCGTTATCTAAAAAAAATAGGCGGACAAGTAATCTCGCAGCCCATAAAGGGTACTTCTAGGCGAGACGATATCCCGGAAAAGGACGAACTCTTAAAAAGACAACTGGCCAATGACATGAAAGAAAGGTCTGAAAATATCATGATAACGGACTTGGTAAGAAATGACCTTTCCCGAAGTGCATCGAGGGGTAGTGTCGCTGTAACGGAACTCTGCAAAGTGTATACCTTTAAACAGGTGCATCAGATGATATCGACGGTGACCTCGGAAGTTTCTCCATCCATAGAACCAACCCAACTCATAAAGGATACCTTTCCGATGGGCAGTATGACCGGTGCCCCAAAAATTTCCGCGATGAACATTATTGAAGAAATGGAAACAAGCAAAAGAGGTTTGTACAGTGGAACGGTAGGCTATTTTGAACCTAATGGCAACTTTGACTTCAATGTCGTGATACGAAGCATTCTGTATAATGCAGCTAGGAAATATGTTTCCTATTCTGTAGGTAGCGCCATTACTGCCAGGTCTATTCCAGAGAAGGAATATGAGGAATGTTTACTGAAGGCCAAGGCAATGCGGAGCGTTTTGGAAGCGAAAAACAGTTAATACGTATTTTTGGGGTGTGCTCACGGATTTTAAAACACATATTGACGCTGCCTTTCCCTTTTTAAAAGAAAAAAAATTGGTTGTGGCCTGTAGTGGGGGTATGGATAGTACGGTCTTGGCACATTTATGCGCAAAATCCAAGGTAGATATGGTTTTGGCTCATTGCAATTTTAAGCTGAGGGGTAACGAGAGCGATGCCGATGCCATTTTTGTTCAGCAACTTGCCGAAAAATTACAAGTGGAATGCTTTACGATTACCTTCAATACCTTGGAAGAAGCCAAAAAACAAAGAGGTTCTGTCCAAATGATCGCACGGAAATTACGATATAACTGGTTTGAGGTGATTTTAAAAGAGCATAAGCATGACTTCATACTCACCGCCCACCATGCCGATGATGCTCTCGAGACCATGTTGATCAATTTATCCCGGGGCACTGGAATTGATGGTCTTGTCGGTATCCCAGAAATCAATGGAAAGGTGGTGCGCCCTCTCCTTCCTTTTTCCCGACAGCAAATCAAGAACTATGCACAACATGAAAAACTATCTTGGCGAGAGGACAGCAGTAATTCCGACACAAAATATATTCGAAACAAAATCCGCAAGGAAATTGTTCCCAAAATGAAGGAACTTCATCCAACTTTTTTGGAAAATACCTTGCGAACCCAACAAAATCTTTTCAATTCTAAACTACTGTTGGCGCAATCAATTCGCGAGAAGAAGGAACAAATTTTCCAAGACACAGGAAAATATATCCAAATTGGCATCGGTGATTTGCGAAAGCTTGAGCCTTTGCACGCTCATTTGTATGCTCTCTTTCAGACGTATGGTTTTTCGGAATCGGACGAAATAGAAAAACTCATGTGTGCCATCAGCGGTAAAGAACTTCATTCAAGAACCCATCGATTGCTCAAGGACCGGGAAAACCTTTTGCTTCAAGAAAAACAGGTTCCCAGAGCTTCGGTCTTTGTATTGGACGATAAAGCAATGAAAATTGAAGCTCCCGTCGGATTGCTCTTTGAGTCCACGGAAAAACTAGAGGAAACTTCCAAAAATGTGGTCCATATAGATAAGGAAAAGTTAAACTATCCGTTAACGTTAAGAAAATGGAGAAAGGGCGACTATTTTTATCCAGCAGGAATGCATGGTAAGAAAAAGTTGTCCAAATTTTTCAAAGATGAGAAGATGGATGTTTTTTCCAAGGAACGGCAATGGCTGCTTTGTTCTACAGATGAAATTGTTTGGGTCATCGGCAAACGATTGGATGAACGCTTTAAAGTAGAACCAACGACGACCCAAATTTTAAAGGTTACATTTTCACTATGAGAATATTAAAGATACTATTGGTTTTTTTTGCGGTCATTTCCGCGGGGTATGGGCAGTCGGATGAAAATCCGGCCACATGGACCTACAAAGTGAAAAAGCTATCAGAATTGGAATATGAATTGGTGTTCAAGGGAAAAATCCAAGAAGGATGGCACGTGTATTCCCAATATACCGCAGAGGGCGGTTCCCTTCCCAGTGAGTTCACTTTTGGAAAGGCAGGGGAGGATTATGAATTGTTGGGAAAGACCACAGAAAGTAAAACCATAACAGAATACAGCGATATTTTTGAAGTTGAAGAAACCTTTTTCAAAAAGGAAGCCATTTTTACCCAAAGAATAAGATTACTTAGAGCCGATGTGAATCAAATCACGGTGAATCTATTCTATCAGATATGTCAGGAAGTCTGTATACCCATGGATGAACTTTTCCAGATTTCTTTAGATGGAAGTGCATTCATAATGGCCAACAAAACATTGGACCAGGCCAGCATTGAGGCAAGTACCGCCCTAAGGTTGGATTTGAAGAATAAAGAACTACTGGACCAAAATGGTCTGGGAGGTTCAAGCATAAGGTCCAATCTGTGGATGATTTTTGGTTTAGGCTTTTTGGGCGGGCTTATTGCCCTGTTGACACCATGTGTTTTTCCAATGATCCCACTTACTGTGTCCTTTTTTACAAAACAGTCCCATCAGAAAGCTAAGGGCATTGCGAATGCAGCGCTTTATGGTTTTTTTATCGTTCTGATTTACTTTTTATTGAGCCTTCCATTCCATCTTTTTGATTCTGTGGACTCTCAGATATTGAATACCATAGCGACCAATGTTTGGCTCAATGTCTTATTTTTCATCATATTCGTCTTTTTTGCATTTTCTTTTTTCGGCTATTATGAATTGACCTTACCAAGCTCTTGGGCCAATAAAATGGATCAGGCATCACAAAAAGTAGGTGGCGGTTTGGGTATCTTTTTTATGGCTTTGACCTTGGCCATTGTATCATTCTCGTGCACGGGTCCAATCTTGGGAGGGCTTTTGGGAAGCACAACGCTGGCAGAAGGGGATGTAGCTACTAACTTATCAGCAGGAATGGTAGGCTTTGGTCTGGCTTTGGCCTTACCTTTTGCATTGTTTGCACTTTTCCCTACATGGCTGAATTCTTTGCCCAAGTCCGGGGGATGGATGACCACCGTTAAAGTGGTTTTGGGGTTTCTGGAATTGGCACTCGCGTTTAAATTTTTGTCCAATGCCGATTTGGTAGGTCACTGGGGAATTTTAAAACGAGAGGTGTTTTTGGGAATTTGGATTCTTTTGTTCCTACTTCTCAGCTTATACCTTTTTGGAGTCTTCCGCTTTCCGCATGACGGGCCCAGACAAAAGCTTTCCCCTATGCGCAGGTCTTTCGCTCTAATGTCCGTAGTTTTTACTTTGTATTTGGTGTTGGGGCTCACCGGAGTGATGAACTTAAAACTACTCAGTGGTTTCCCGCCACCAGATTTTTACAGTCTTCAAAAAACGGAAACAGATTGCCCTTTGGGATTGGATTGTTTTAAGGATTTTGATAAAGGTGTAGCCTTTGCCAAAGCTGAAAATAAGCCCATCCTTCTTGATTTTACCGGTTGGGCCTGTGTGAATTGTCGAAAAATGGAAGAGAACGTTTGGAGCCGGACTGCGATTTATGAGATGATAAAGGAAGAATACGTCCTCATCTCCCTTTACGTGGATGATAGACAAAAATTGCCCCCTGGTGAACAATTCGATTTTAAATACGAATCCGGGAGAATCAAGACCATCGAAACCATAGGACAAAAATGGGGCACTTTCCAAAGTGTTAATTTTAGTGCGGCTTCGCAACCCTATTATGTGCTATTATCTCCAAATCTTGAGATTCTCAATCAAGCTGTACAATATGTTGATTCAGAAGTATATGAAGCGTGGCTGAAGTCCGGATTGTCAACCTATCAACTCTCAATGAACCAATAAGGTTTTTGCATTCCTTTAAAAAAATGTAACTTCGGTTGACTAACAACTTAACCGAAACTCTTGTGAAAACTTTTAAGAAAATACTCTGGACGCTGGGTATTCTTTTGGTGCTGGCTCTAATAAGTGCAATTCTCTTTATAAATTCTTTAAAACCGGATTACAGCGGTGAACAGGCCCTAGAAAACTTAGAGGGCGAGGTGACCGTTTTCTATGATTCTTATGGTATTCCACATATCTATGCAGAAAAAGAAACCGATGCCTTTCGGGCCTTGGGCTATGTTCATGCGCAGGACCGTTTGTGGCAAATGGAACTGTTGCGAAGAATTGCCAAGGGTAGAATTTCTGAAGTGTTTGGTGCCGATCTCTTAGCTACGGACAAATTCTTCTTGTCACTGGGCATCGATGACCATACACAGCAAACGCTAAAACAAATCGATTCGGATAGTCCTGTGGTCGGTCTGGCCAATTCGTATTTGGAAGGAATCAACGCTTTTATTGACGAGGGACCTAAGCCGGTTGAGTTTTATTTGACCGGAATAGAAGCAGAACCCTTCACTTTAGAAGATGTGTATAACACTATTGGATATATGGCCTTTAGCTTTGCAATGGCCCATAAAACCGACCCCTTGCTCACAGAAATTAAAAATGAATGGGGACAAGACTACTTAGATGATTTGGCCATAACGTCCGATACATCTACGGTTTGGATAAAAAATTTTAAAAATATAGGTACAGACTCAGTTTCAATTTCCTTAACATCTTCGGTCTCCCAAGCCCTTAGTAAGTTGCCCGTACCACTTTTTGAGGGGAGCAACAGTTGGGTATTGGGTCCTGGAAAAACAAAATCGGGAAAAGTCATTTTGGCGAACGACCCCCATATTGGTTTTGCGCAACCATCTGTTTGGTATGAGGCCCACCTAACTACCCCAAACTATGAAAAATACGGTTATCACTTGGCCGGTGTACCTTTTCCATTATTGGGTCACGATAGAAATCTCGCCTACGGACTTACCATGTTCCAAAATGACGATCTCAACTTCTATTTCGAGCAAACCCATCCCCAGGATAGCAGCCTGTACAAGACGGAATCCGGCTGGAAAAAGTATGAAGTGGTCCAAAAGACCATTCCCGTAAAGGATGGGGAATCGATTGTTTTTGACTATAAGAAAACCAGGCATGGTCCAGTTTTGAACGGAATCGCAAAGCAAATCAAAGGCGATAGGCCCATTGCCATGTCCTGGATGTATACCAATTGGGAAAATAGGGTTCTGGAAGCGTTATTTGGTATTTCCCACGCTACTAATCTGAATGAATTCAAGGAAGCGCTTCCCAAAATCCATGCCCCGGGACTCAATGTAATGTATGGTGATGCCCAAGGAAACGTAGCTTGGTGGGCCGCTGCCCAATTATATTTAATGCCGGATAGTATCTCCACAAAATTTGTCCTGGACGGTACCCTTGGAAATCAAAAACCGACCAAGTATCTGGACTTCTCCCAAAATCCGAGTGCCATTAATCCACCTTGGAACTATGTCTATTCCGCAAATAATCAACCAGATTCCATTGCGGGTATACTGTATCCAGGCTACTATCTCCCAGAAAATAGGGCGAAGCGTATCGTGGAGCTTCTAGAACCTAAAAATGATTGGGATCGCGAATCCGTCTCCAATATGATCCTCGATGTTACCTCCTCCGTGAACCCGCGATTGGTCCGTGAACTGATTAAACTTTTTAAAGTTTCCAATTTACAAAGAGAACAATTGATTCAAATTGATAAATTGGGAAATTGGGACGGAGCCTACACTTTGGATAGCCGGAGTGCACTCTTATATCATCGTTGTGAATATTATTTGCTTAAAAATACTTTTGAGGATGAACTTGGCCCGGAACGCCTGACTCTTTTTCTTGATACCCATTTAATGAAGAGACAGATTGCCTGGGGAGCAATCATGAATGTTGGAGAATGGTGGGACGACGTACGGACCGAAGACTATAAGGAGACTCGGAATGATATGGTATTGAAATCCTTTTCAGATGCCTGGTCCTCCTTGGTCAAGGATTTTGGTCCTGACCCCGAAACCTGGACCTGGGACAAAGTCCATACCTTGGAACATAAACATCCCATTGGTGAGGTTGAATCCTTGCGCAAATACTTTAATGTAGGTCCCTTTCCTGTGGAAGGGAGCAGAGAGGTAATCAATAACCTGACCTTTCCGTATGACAGCACCGGTTACTGCAAAGTGAGTGCCGGTCCTTCCACACGGCGCATCATTGACTTTTCTGATGTGGAGAACAGCATTAGTATACTTCCTACAGGTCAATCCGGAAACCCGTTGAGTGAACATTATGATGACCAGGCCGAAATGTTTGTTAAAGGGGAATTTCGGAAAATGATGATGAACCGCCAGGAGATTGAACAAAATGCTAAATCCAAATTGACTTTTGTTCCTCTAAACAATTGATTTTAATTTTTGGTAGGATTTCCCTGATTCTTCAAGAAATAATTTCGTCAATTCATATCCATCATCCGTCAAAATAGGAAGTGGGCCGCACTTATGTTCCCGTATCTTCATCACTGATTGAACCCTTAACGAATAGTGATGCTAATTAAAGTATTTGGAAGTGCGGTCTTCGGTATTGAAGCGACAACCGTAACCGTCGAGGTCAACGTGGACCAGGGCATTGGCTACCATTTGGTGGGTCTCCCGGATAATGCCATCAAAGAAAGTCAATATCGAATTGCCGCCGCACTGCACAATATCGGATACAAAATACCTGGTAAGAAGATTACTATCAACATGGCTCCGGCCGATTTGCGAAAAGAAGGTTCGGCTTATGATCTAACCCTAAGCATCGGTATTCTCGCTGCATCGGGACAAATCAAATCTGATTCTTGTGAAAACTTTGTGATTATGGGCGAGCTTTCCCTGGACGGAAGTTTACAGCCCATTAAGGGGGCATTGCCCATTGCACTTAAGGCGAAAGAAGAAGGATTTAAGGGGTTTTTATTGCCAAATATAAACGCTGGGGAGGCTGCGGTAGTTGACGGTTTGGAGGTATATGGGGTATCTAATCTAACGGAGGTCATTGCCTTTTTTAATCAAGAAAAGGCCCTTTCCGCTACAACGGTCGATAGTTTTTCAAACTTTTTGGAAAAAAGTAACGATTTTAGATTTAATTTTTCAGATGTAAAGGGTCAGGAAAGCGTAAAACGCTGTATGGAAATTGCCGCTGCCGGGGGACATAATCTCATACTTATCGGCCCTCCAGGAGTAGGAAAGACCATGCTCGCCAAAAGATTACCGTCCATTCTGCCCCCAATGACCTTAGAAGAGGCTTTGGAAACCACCAAGATTCATAGTGTGGTGGGAAAAATAAAGAACAAGGGTCTTATGATTCAACGACCTTTCCGAAGTCCACATCACACGATAAGCAGCGCTGCTTTGGTGGGAGGGGGAAGTTATCCACAGCCTGGGGAAATTTCGCTTTCGCATAACGGCGTATTGTTTTTGGATGAGCTACCAGAATTTGAACGCCGCGTTTTGGAAGTGATGCGACAGCCCATGGAAGACAGGGAGGTTACCATTGCACGCACCAAATTTACGGTGACCTATCCCTGTAGTTTTATGTTGGTGGCCAGCATGAACCCTAGCCCTAGTGGTTACTTTAATGAACCAGATGCTCCTATGGTTTCGTCCCAGGCGGAAATGCAGCGCTACCTCAATAAGATTTCGGGTCCCTTACTGGACCGAATTGATATTCACATAGAAGTAAATTCAGTGCCCTTTGAAAAACTTTCGGAGACACGAAAGGGGGAGGATAGTGCACAAATACGAAATCGCGTCATTTCGGCAAGAAAGATTCAGACCGAAAGGTTTCGTCGTTTTGAAAATGTCCACTACAATGCCCAAATGAACACAAAACTGATTCGGGAATTCTGTGTATTGGATGAAGCATCCCTTACCCTGTTAAAAAATGCCATGGAGCGTTTAAAACTATCAGCAAGGGCCTATGACCGTATCTTAAAGGTTGCGAGAACCATTGCCGACTTGGAAGCGGTTGACCGTATCACTGGAACTCATATTTCTGAGGCCATACAGTATAGGAGTCTTGATAGAGAAGGTTGGTTGGGCTAGTTCAAATGACTTTAATATTGGTTTTTAGGCTGGAAATAATGTCCAAAATATTTTGGACCGTATCGTCTAAATAGTATTTAACGGTCAGATGAGGTATCCGAACCGTGGTAAAACCATTTTTAAAAGAGTGCATGGATTCTTCCAAGTCCTTTAGTGCTTGTTCATGGGTTATCAAATTGTAGTCTGTATCAATTTCAATATTCAGCTTTACCCGGGAAAAGGCAATGTCTACGGATTTGTTTCCGTCCCACCATTCCAACATGGGCTGGGCGCCTTTGGCCCGGAGTGCGTAATAGAGCTGAATGGCCTCTAGTGGAGTATTGTTATTCAGGATAATCCGTTTAATCAATTTTAAATGTCGTGTGCAGAGTGGAACGCCCAAAACATCGTAGGATGCCTCCTGTTCTGAGCGTCCAATATTTTTACCACATTCCTTACATGTCATGAGTATTGGTTAAGTTTAAGTCAATTATAAGATTTGGGATTATTATAACTCTGCCATTTTTAGAATCGTATGCACCGGATGCCTTGGGAGACCGTTTTTTAGATGAAATGCAAATTTTTGGATGAAATGCAGCTTTTTTGTTAAAAGAATTTAATTTCACCCCATTTAGAACTAAGAAAATATGTTTAGAAAAATTGGACCGGGAATATTGGTCGCTGCCGCGTTTGTGGGGCCAGGTACGATCACTGTATGTACATTGGCTGGAGTCCAATTCGGATTTGCTTTACTATGGGCTTTGTTACTTTCTATTCTAACAACCATGGTACTCCAGGAAATGGCGGGAAGAATAGGGGTTTTGTCGCAAAATGGATTGGTCGATGTTATAAAGGGCATGTTAAGGACGAAGTGGATAAAAAATGCCATAATCAGTATTGTTCTCGCTGCAATTCTGCTTGGTAATGCGGCTTATGAAGCAGGAAACATTGGTGGTGCTTCATTGGGATTAGAAAGTATCTTTGGCGTTCAGGGGCAATTCCCATGGTATCCTTTATTAATAGGATTTTTTGCATTTATCATTCTTTGGTTCGGAAACTATGGTACCCTGGAAAAAGTATTTGTTGGACTAGTAAGTCTAATGGGATTTTGTTTCATTGTTTGCGCATGTATCACCAGACCTTCAATCCTAGAAATCGCAAAAGGGATTTTTGTTCCCACACTTCCTCAAGAGAGCGTGCTGACCATAGTAGCTTTGGTTGGGACCACAGTAGTGCCTTATAACTTATTTCTCCATGCTTCTTTGGTCAAGGAGAAATGGCATGCTCCCTCTGACCTATCCCTAGCGCGATGGGATACGATATTTGCAGTAGGTTTGGGCGGTTTGGTCTCTGCGGCAATTCTCATCACAGCTGCGGCTTCTCCAGTACAAACTGTATCCAACGCCGTGGATATGGCAAAAGGAATAGAGCCCTTATTTGGAAAAACGGCCCTGTATTTTATGGGTATTGGACTTTTATTGGCTGGAATTACATCTGCAATTACCGCCCCATTGGCAGCAGCTTATGTGGCCAGTAGCTGTTTTGGCTGGGAAAGAGATATGAAAAGCTTCAAATTTAGAATGGTCTGGATTTCAATTCTCGCACTGGGGGTTGTCTCTTTGTCTTTTAATGTAACCCCCCTACAAATTATTCAATTTGCCCAAATCGCAAATGGAATCCTATTGCCAGTCATGGCATTGCTGCTTCTTTGGTTGGTGAATAGTAAAAGCGTGGTTGGAAAACACACCAATACCCCAGTACAGAATTGGTTTGGAGCATTGATTGTTGGTTTTACCGTTTTTTTAGGGGTAAAGAGTATTCTGAAAGTGTTTGCTTTGCTTTAATGGAACCGTGGTATATCGATATTAACTGTGACCTAGGGGAAGGTATTGGGAACGAGGCCCAAATACTTCCCCTGATAAGTTCTTGCAGTATTGCTTGTGGCGGGCACGCCGGCAACAAGGATACCCTTTTTGAAATTATTCGGTTGGCAAAAGAACAGGGTGTTCAAGTAGGAGCACATCCTTCATACCCCGATAAAGTAAATTTTGGGCGAAAGACGATGGATATTTCCTTTGACGACCTAAAAAAAAGCCTACATCAACAATTACACCTATTTCAGACAGTGTCAGAAGAGCTTAATGTCCCTGTTTCCCATATAAAACCCCATGGTGCGCTTTACAATCAAGTTGCGAAAGACGAATCCTTGGCACTATTTTTCCTTGAAGTGGTCAAGAACACTGGTTTGTGCAAAAGAATATATGCACCTTATGGCTCCGTAATTGCAGATTTGGCCGCTAAGGAAGGAATAGCGGTATCATTTGAGACTTTTGGGGATAGAAATTATACAGAAGATGGTAACTTGGTATCCCGAACAAATCCAAATGCCCTGATACTTCAACCGAAAAGGGTTCTTCAACACATATTGCCCATGATTAAAAAAGGAACACTTTTTACACTGTTCCAAAAAAAAATAGAAACTCGTACAGATACTATTTGTATCCACGGCGATACCGAAACGGCATTGAAAATATTACTGTATCTTTCTAAGGAATTACCAAAGCACAACGTACTCCTAAATAAGTGAAAAGCTACCCCCTGAGCATAAAACCATTTGGAGCCAAGGCAATACTAGTGGAGTGGCCCCAGCAAGTGGACCATGCTATTTTGAACGATATCCTTTTGTTTGTCGATACCCTTAAAAATCAGGATTCTTCTTCTTCTTGGGAGTGGGTGCCGGCCTATAATTCCGTTACTCTTATATGGCGGTCTAGGGAGCGAATGGATTTTGAGGCTTCCAAGCGTTTCATAGAACAGCTCTACAAAAATAGAAACCCTCAATCAGAGAAAAGAAAACACACGATATGGAAGCTTCCCGTTTGTTATGAAGCCGAATTTGCTACAGATATCGAAACTTCGGCACATACGCTTGGTATTTCCCCTTATGAACTTATAGAACAGCATACTTCAAATAGGTATACGGTTTTCGGGATTGGGTTTTTACCGGGTTTTATGTATTTGGGAGGCTTGCCTGAATCACTGCATATTCCGAGACGAAAAGAGCCCCGATTACATGTGGTCAAAGGTTCCGTGGGCCTTGCTGGAAAACAAACTGGAATTTATCCGCAGGATTCACCTGGAGGTTGGCACATTATAGGGAATTGTCCCATCCCAATTTTTGATGCTTCAAAAGAAAAACCCTGTTTTGCTTCGATAGGAGATAAAATACAGTTTCATACCATCACCAAAGCCGAATATGATCTTCGAAAGATAGAAGCGGAGATTGGAATCTATAATCTAGAAAAAGTACAACCGGATGCTTAAGGTCCTAAAGTCAGGCTTTTTTACCACCCTCCAAGATTCTGGGAGATTTGGGTTTCGAAACATTGGCGTTCCGGTTTCCGGGGTTATGGATGAGATAGCGGTAAAGAAAGCCAATATTTTGCTAGAAAACAGCCCTGAAGATGCTGTATTGGAGATTACCATGACGGGACCAACCCTTATGTTCGATGCACCTACCTACATTTGTCTCTCGGGAGCGTTCCTATCACCAACACTGAATAATACTCCTATTGAAAATTACAGCGTTATTAAAGTGGAACATGGCGATATTCTCTCGTATGGAAGACTGGAGAATGGGTTCCGGAGTTATTTGGCGGTAAAAGGCGGATTTAAGGGGGAGGAGGTATTGGGGAGTTTTTCCCAGTATGTTCCCGTAACCGTTAGCAAGCGTATCAAAGACGGGGAAGAAATAGAATTCGATTCCGTAGTGCATTACGAACCCGTAATATCAAACCTTAAAATGGAAAACCATTTTTCAGGATCCAATATAGAAGTATTTAAAGGACCAGAGTTCGATATGTTAAATGATACTCAATTGAAAGTCATTTTCACAAAAGACTTTACTATTTCGGAAAAAAACAATAGGATGGCCTATCAGTTGACCGAAAAGATTGAAGGGTATTCCAAAACGCTCCTCACCTCGGGAACATTGCCCGGCACCGTTCAATTGACACCCGCTGGAAGACTGATTATTTTAATGAAAGATGGGCAGACTACCGGCGGATATCCCAGAATCCTTCAACTTTCAGAAGCATCGATTAGTAATTTGGCACAGAAAAAATTCGGTGATGGCATTACCTTTCGCTTAATCTAAATCTTTTGATAAACCTCTTTGAAAGGAACGCGAAACCGTGGGCCGTACACCCCATTTTCTGCTCGTATGCCGCACCCTATGACCATATTTATTTCAGACCCGCTGGGAAGGCCCAATATTCTTTTTACCCGTAAGGTGTCGCTTCCTTCCATCGGGCAAGTATCATATCCAATAGCCGACATTCCCAACATGAAATTAGCAGCCGCCAATCCTGCACTTTTTTGGGCCACGATACGTAAGTCTGAACGCCGTACTTGTCTGTAGACGGGTTTAAAAATTCCAACGGTTTGGAACAATAGATATTTTAACCAGCCCAAAACTCCTAAAAATTCAGTGTAGACCATGGGAATCAATTTTCTGTAATACGATAGTGCAAACTTCTCCCGTTTGGTATACTCTTCCTCTGATTTGTCGCCATATGCTTTTTTTAAAAACGCAACATTGGATTTGGCCCGTTTTCGCCACAAATCCTTTCTACTTGCCACAACTACCATTTGTTGTGCTGTTTTGGCAGCATTCTGATCCAAACAAGCTTTTGCGAGTTCTCTTAATATAGTTTGATCTACCACATGATAGAACTCCCAAAGCTGCAAATTGCTGCTCGTAGGTGCTAAAACGGCATTTTCTATACATTTCCGTACTTTTTCCTCTTCCAGTTTACTATCGCTCCTGAAGATTCGAACGGACCTCCTGTATGCTATGGCATCGCTTACGGTTTTTTCCATTGGCTAAAAATAATCAAAATCCAATATTGGACGCTTGCCGGGACCTCGTTCAAAAACATGGAAAAAAGGATTGAATATGATATTTTATTTCAACTTAAAGCATTGATTTACAATATGGTATTACAGTATTTATTGGAATGGATTTGAAGGTGGGCATTATGTTAAAAAAATAGGGTATGCGAAAGACATATCTTTGGGTGTTAGAGTAATTTCAGTGAAAAATAACATTTCGAAGAAATTTATTAATGGAATTGAATAAATATAGCAAAAACGTAACCCAAGATCCCACCCAGCCCGCAGCGCAGGCCATGCTATACGCTATAGGATTGAGTGAGAACGATTTGAAAAAGCCCTTAGTAGGTATCGGAAGTACGGGTTATGAGGGCAATCCCTGTAATATGCATTTAAACGACCTGTCCACATATGTAAAACAAGGGACCAAGGATGCGGATTTGGTTGGATTGATATTTAATACCATTGGAGTAAGCGATGGGATTTCAATGGGTACCTATGGAATGCGTTATTCACTTCCTTCCCGGGATATCATTGCAGATTCTATGGAAACTGTGGTTCAAGCCATGAACTATGACGGTTTGGTAACGGTTGTAGGTTGTGATAAAAATATGCCCGGGGCCCTTATGGCCATGATTCGATTGAATCGTCCATCCATCATGGTTTATGGAGGAACGATTGCTTCTGGATGCTTGGATAAGCGAAAATTAGATGTCGTTTCCGCATTTGAGGCCTGGGGTGAAAAAGTTGCTGGTACCATAGGAGAGAAGGAGTACAAAAATGTAATTCAAAATGCTTGTCCGGGAGCAGGAGCCTGCGGAGGAATGTATACGGCCAACACCATGGCCTCGTCAATCGAAGCCTTAGGAATGTCATTGCCCTACAGTTCTTCAAATCCAGCAGTCGGGGCCAATAAGAGGGGTGATGCCCAAGAGGCAGGTAAAGCATTGCGCTTCCTTTTGGAAAACGACATAAAACCTCGGGATATCATCTCGAAGAAATCGTTGGAAAATGCGGTTCGTTTAATTGTTGTATTGGGCGGGTCCACCAACGCAGTACTTCACTTTCTGGCTATTGCCAAAGCAGCTGAAATTGATTTTGGATTGGATGATTTTCAACGGATAAGCGATACAACTCCTTTCTTGGCCGATTTGAAACCAAGCGGTAGATTTCTGATGGAAGACCTTCATAATGTGGGAGGTATACCCGCTGTTATGAAGTTCATGTTAAATAAAGGAATGTTGCACGGAGACTGTCTGACCGTTACTGGAAAAACCATCGCCGAAAATCTAGAGGGCCTACCTGATTTAAATGAAGGACAGGAAATAGTAAAAGATTTGGATGAGCCTATAAAGGAGACAGGGCATTTGCGAATTCTTTATGGAAATTTGGCCTCCGAAGGTTCAGTTGCCAAAATTACGGGCAAGGAAGGACTCTATTTTTCCGGTCCTGCGGTCGTATTTGATGGGGAGTTTGAAGCCAATGATGGTATCAAAAATGGTTTGGTCCAAAAAGGAAATGTTGTGGTAATTCGTTATGAGGGTCCCAAAGGAGGGCCGGGTATGCCGGAAATGTTGAAGCCAACAGCTGCAATAATGGGAGCGGGTTTGGGCAAGGAAGTCGCTTTGATTACCGATGGACGTTTTTCAGGGGGGACCCATGGATTTGTTGTGGGCCACATCGCCCCTGAGGCACAAGAAGGAGGTACTATTGGATTAATTCAAGAAGGGGATATTATTACCATCGACGCAGAGAAAAATACCATATCAGTAGATATTTCAGAAGAGGAGTTACAATCCAGAAGGGAAAAATGGATTCAACCTCCCCTTAAAGTAAATAAAGGAAGTTTATATAAATATGCCAAGATGGTGTCATCCGCATCCAAAGGGTGTGTCACGGATTTGATTTGACCTAATGGCCCGCATTTAAAATAAGATATATGGAAACATTAAATGCACAAAAGAAAAACGCGCCAAGTAAAACCGCTGTTCGTATAAGTGGGGCAGAGGCAATCATACATTGTTTGCTGGAAGAAGGCGTTGACTTAATTTATGGATATCCCGGAGGAGCGATCATGCCAGTCTATGATGAGCTCTACAAATTTCAAGATAGACTTACCCATGTTTTAACAAGACATGAGCAAGGGGCAACCCATGCGGCGCAGGGATATGCCAGGGTAAGTGGCAAAGTGGGTGTGGCCATGGCCACTTCAGGACCTGGAGCAACAAACTTGGTTACGGGTTTGGCAGACGCCCAAATTGATTCCACCCCAATGGTATGCATTACAGGACAGGTACCCCGTCATTTACTGGGGTCAGATGCTTTTCAGGAAACGGACATCGTGGGAATATCCACCCCTGTCACCAAATGGAATTATCAGATTACAAAAGCATCTGAAATTCCTGAAATTTTTGCAAAGGCCTTTTACATTGCAAAATCGGGAAGACCTGGACCTGTCTTAATAGATATCACGAAAAATGCACAGTTTGAAGAACTGGATTTTTTGTACAAAAAGTGTACTGGGGTACGAAGTTACCAACCTATCCCCGAACCAGATTTAAACGCCCTTGAGGCCGCTGCGGATTTGATAAACCAAGCTAAAAAGCCTTACATTGTATACGGCCAAGGGGTAATACTGGGGCAAGCTGAAGAAGAGTTGAAAGCATTGGTGGAGAAAGCGGGAATTCCTGCTGCGTGGACCATTTTGGGCCTTTCCGCGATGGACACCGCACATCCATTGAATGTGGGAATGGTAGGAATGCATGGAAATTATGGTCCCAACGTACTCACCAACGAATGTGACGTTTTGATAGCTATTGGAATGCGTTTTGACGATAGGGTAACCGGAAATCTGGAAACGTACGCCAAGCAGGCCAAAATCATACATTTTGAAATTGACCCTGCGGAAGTGGACAAAAATGTGAAGGCAGATGTGGCCGTTTTAGGAAATGCCAAACAAACCTTGGATTTGTTATTGCCCTTGATTCATTCAAATGAGCACTCGGAATGGCGCAAGGAATTTGATGTAAAGTATCACTTGGAGTATCAAAAGGTCATAAAGAAAGATATCGAGCCTACAAAGCCAGGATTGACCATGGGCGAGGTAATCGAACAGATCAATAAGGCATCCAACAACAACGCCGTAATTGTTACCGACGTAGGCCAGCATCAAATGATTGCCTGTCGATATGCCAAATTTTCCCAGACCAAAAGCAACATAACCTCCGGCGGCCTCGGCACCATGGGTTTTGCGTTACCTGCGGCCATCGGTGCTAAAATGGGGGCAATGGATCGCGAAGTGGTAGCGGTCATTGGCGATGGAGGTTACCAAATGACCATACAGGAACTTGGGGTTATTTTCCAACATAATGTTCCCGTGAAAATTGTGGTGCTGAACAATGACCATTTAGGCATGGTGAGACAGTGGCAAGAGTTGTTCTTTGAGAGCAGATATGCTTCCACAGTAATGACCAACCCGGATTTTGTAAAAATTGCCGAAGGATACCACATTACCTCGAAGAGAGTGACAGAACGAAATGAGCTGGAATCGGCCGTTACTGAAATGATTTCATCTAAGGACCCCTATTTTTTGGAAGTCCGTGTGGAAAAAGAAGATAACGTTTTCCCGATGATACCCTCCGGGGCTTCCGTTTCAGATATCAGGTTGGAATAATGAATGCCCTGAATATGCTACATACACCTGCCGTTTATCCATGCTTGTTAGAGCAATCCGAAGCTAGGGGTTTTACTATGCCCTCAGACAGTAAGGTAGGTTCAATGCTAAGAACGCTCGTAGCTTCAAAACCAAACGGTATTTTTCTAGAATTGGGCACGGGTATGGGCTTATCATTGGCTTGGATGCTGGACGGTATGGATTCGAATTCCAAGATGATAAGTTTGGATTCGGATATGGAACTTGTCGATCTTGCCAAACAAAATTTTTTCGGTGAAAATAGATTAGAACTGTTATGCGTAGACGGTGAAGGTTGGTTATCCGGATATAAGGGTCCGAATTTCGATTTGATATTTGCAGATGCCTGGCCTGGAAAATATAGTCTCTTGGATAGCACCTTGAACCTGCTAAACGTAGGGGGTTTTTATGTGATAGATGATATGGTTGAACAGCCCAATTGGCCGGAAGGACATGGGGAAAAGGCAAAGACATTGATAGGGGACCTTGAATCAAAAAGAGGTTTGAAAATCACAAATATGGATTGGTCAACGGGAGTGATTATAGCCGTTAAAGTAGATGAATATGGAAAATAAATGGTACACCATATCGGTATACTCTGAGAATAACGTAGGACTATTGAATAGAATTTCTGGAATATTTTTAAAGCGACACATTAATATTGAGAGTCTAAATGTTTCAAAATCAGAAATTGAGAATGTTTCAAAGTTCACCATCGTTGTCTATACGACCGAAAACTGGACACGGAAAATCGTGGCACAGATTGAAAAACAGATAGAGGTAATAAAGGCATTTTATCACACAGATGAAGAGACGATTTATCAAGAATCCGCGCTTTTTAAGATAGCCTCAAGTCTGCTGTTTGATGAACGACAAATCCAAAATATCATCAAAGAGAGCAACTCTCAAATTGTTACGGTCTCCAGAGATTTCTTTGTTTTGGCCAAAACAGGGCGCAGACATGAAATTGATGAAATGCATGATGCGTTGGAACCGTATGGAATCATGCAGTTTGTGCGATCAGGAAGGATCGCGGTAACCAAGGCCAGTATGCCCATAACCGATATTTTGGCAGAATTTCAAAACCAATAAAGCACTTAATCAAAAACTGAAAATGACAAATTACTTCAATACCCTGTCCCTAAGAGACCAGTTGACCCAATTGGGCAAATGTAGATTTATGGAACCCTGGGAATTCAATGATGGTGTAAACGCACTGAGAGGGAAAAAAATTGTGATAATCGGGTGTGGCGCTCAAGGACTGAACCAGGGCTTGAACATGCGCGATTCCGGCCTTGACATTTCATACGCCTTACGGGAGGCTGCAATACAGGAACAAAGACAATCCTATAAAAATGCCGCGGAGAACAATTTTACGGTGGGTACTTACAACGAACTGATTCCGACTGCTGATATGGTAATCAATTTGACACCTGACAAACAACATACTAAAGTAGTAGGGGCGGTCATGCCGCTCATGAAAAAAGGAGCTACGTTGTCGTATTCCCATGGATTCAATGTTGTGGAAGAAGGAATGCAGATTCGTAAGGACCTCACAGTAATCATGGTTGCTCCGAAAAGTCCTGGTTCCGAGGTCAGGGAAGAATACAAAAGAGGTTTTGGCGTGCCCACTTTAATTGCGGTTCACCCTGAAAATGATCCTGAGGCGAAGGGTTTGGAACAAGCCAAGGCGTATGCGGCAGGAACGGGAGGACACAAAGCGGGGGTGTTGGAGTCTTCTTTTGTGGCAGAGGTCAAATCTGATCTAATGGGGGAGCAGACCATTCTTTGCGGATTGTTGCAGACCGGTTCCATTCTTTCTTTCAACAAAATGATTGAAAAGGGTATAGACGCTGGTTTTGCTTCCAAATTGATTCAATACGGTTGGGAAACGATTACAGAAGGCCTAAAACAGGGCGGTATTACCAATATGATGGACCGTTTGTCGAACCCGGCCAAGATAAAGGCCTTCGACCTAGCTGAAGAACTTAAGGATATTATGCGACCGCTGTTTCAAAAACACATGGACGATATTATGAGTGGCCACTTTTCCAAAACGATGATGGAGGATTGGGCCAATGGTGACAAAAACCTTTTGGATTGGCGTGCTGCAACAGGCGAAACTGCTTTTGAAAAAACACCAGCAGGCCCTCACGATATTTCCGAACAAGCGTATTACGACCACGGAGTATTGATGATCGCTTTTGTTAAATCCGGAGTTGAACTGGCATTTGAAACGATGGTTCAATCTGGAATTATTGATGAATCAGCGTATTATGAATCCCTACATGAAACACCTTTGATTGCCAACACCATCGCCCGTAAGAAACTGTTTGAAATGAATCGGGTCATTTCCGATACCGCTGAGTATGGATGCTATCTATTTGACCATGCCTGTAAACCCCTATTAGAGGATTTTATGAAAACTGTGGACACCGATATTATAGGAAATGCCTATGGCACGGATACGGGTAATGGAGTGGATAATATGAAATTAATCACTGTAAACAAAGCCATACGGGAACATCCCGTAGAAATAATAGGCGCCCAGCTTCGGGAATCGATGACGGCAATGAAACCTATTGTTTAAGACCCACAGAACGCTCAATTATAGCTTTTCTTACACCAGTATCTTCCCTGGTAGTGACCCACAGTGGTTTGCGAGATTAATTATAGGGTTTGTAATGCTGCTAAAACGGATTAGGCTCAAATCAAGTCGGGTTAAGAAAGCGATACGCAGGGAAGTCCCTTTCGCTTTTCGATTATGTTTAACAAAATATTAATTTTATTAAACAAAATTTGTAACTTTCGAAGAAATTAATGAAAATGGAAAGTTTACCCGCGATACCAGAAAACCTGCAAATTAAAGAGCCGATCCACCTACGTCACTATTTGGTGAATGGAGAGCTAAAAGATTGGGATGGTCCTACATCTGAGATATTCTCTACAATATCTTCCACTAAAGAATATCAAAAAACCATTCTGGGGAGTATCCCTACAAATCAAGAGTCTGAAGCTATGGAGGCACTTGATGCTGCTACCACGGCATGGGACCAAGGCAAAGGTCTATGGCCCACAATGAAGGTCAAGGATAGAATTGAATGCATGGAGACCTTTGTAAAAAAAATGGAAGAGAAACGGGAAGAAGTTGTTAAATTATTGATGTGGGAAATTGGTAAATCCCAACCAGATTCGTACAAGGAATTCGATAGGACGGTTACCTACATCTATGATACCATTGAAGCATACAAAACACTGGACCGAAATTCCGCAAAGTTTGAAAAATATCAAGGCGTTTATGCCCACATTCGCAGAGGGCCACTTGGGATTGTTTTGTGCTTGGGACCTTACAACTATCCCTTAAACGAAACCTTTACCCTGCTGATTCCCGCCTTGATAATGGGCAATACGACCATTTTTAAACCTGCCAAACATGGCGTATTACTGATTGCTCCGCTACTCGAGGCCTTTCAGACCAGCTTCCCGAAAGGAGTTGTCAATATTTTGTTTGGTCGAGGTAGGGCTATTGCAGGACCTATCATGAAAACAGGCAAAGTGGATGTACTGGCACTTATCGGACATAGTTCTTCGGCCAATGCGCTGGTAAACCAACATCCGAAGAGTAATCGACTGAGACAGGTATTGGGCTTGGAAGCCAAAAATCCCGCGATTATTTTGCCGGATGCCGATTTGGACCTTACCGTTAAAGAATGCATTTCTGGAACACTTTCGTACGATGGGCAGCGCTGTACCGCGTTAAAAATCATCTATGTTCATGAGGAAATCAAAAAAGAGTTTTTAAAAAAATTCGCCAAAGCGGTTGATACGTTAAAGTTCGGTAATCCTTGGGATGAAGGGATAGACTTGACCCCCTTACCTGAACCTGGAAAACCGGATTATATTCAGGAATTATTGGATGACGCACTTGAAAAAGGAGCCAAAATAGTCAATAAAAATGGTGGGAAGCGCGTACCGAATTTCATCTGGCCTTCCATTGTATATCCCACCACGAAGGATATGAAGGTGTATGAAGATGAGCAATTCGGGCCGATTATTCCCGTTATTTCATTTGAAGACATTTCACAACCGCTGGATGATATGGCAGCGTCAAATTATGGACAACAAGTGAGCCTTTTTGGCAAAGATGTCTATGCGCTGTCACCTTTGATTGATACCTTGGCAAATTTGGTGTGTCGGGTTAATCTCAATAGTTCTTGTCAGCGTGGCCCCGATGTGTATCCATTTACGGGTCGAAAAGATTCAGCCCAGTCTACGCTCAGTGTAAATGATGCCCTTCGCTCATTTTCCATACGTACTTTCGTAGCATTTAAGGATACCGAATTGAACAACGAAACCATTGGACAACTTATGGAGGCCAAGGTGAGCAATTTTTTAAGTACGGATTATATCCTTTAGGGTGTACAACCATCCAATATGCTATTGAATCTGGGCAAGTTCACCAAACTGTTCTTTTAGCGAGATGGCTTTGGAAAGACCATTCAGAAAATAGTCAAAACCTCCTTGGAAATGAGTTTTTTCACCAAGTGTCTTAGATTCGGGAATCATCAGCAGATAATTTCTGGCCTCTACCGTGTTGTCCAAAAGTAGATGTCCCAAGGACAGATTGGCCCAAAGGTATTTTTGAATATCCTGATGGGTGGTGCGCTCCAATTTATCTTGCCAATAATCCATGGAATTTCTGATTTCTGGTCGTACGGCTTGAAGGCTTTTCCGTTTTTTTTCGCTAAGTGCTGAAAGGGAATTAATGGCGCTTTTGGCAGAATGACTGGCCTCGTTCAACGCTTCATGTCCCTTATTTTTTATACCGTAGGTTACCGCATAGGCCTCGACCTGCTGTTCGGTATAATTTTCCCTGAGAAGTTTACCGCTTTTTTGAAAAAAGTATTCCAACACCACTGCCTCATACTTTTTAAGTTTTCGCTCCAATAACTTTTTTTTCTTTTCAGGCTTCTTTTTTAAATTGTATTTCAGTTTAAAAACCGGATTGAGCATAAAGTGACGGATGGGAAGTAGTGTCGATTGTTCCAGTTCATCAATGTAATACGTTATAGTTTCATCCAAAAGAACAGAACCGTCCTTGGTGAGTACGGTCAATCGGGCAGCGGCATTGACATTGCATATCGCACTTTCCATATCGGAAAAATCAACATCCAATTGCACATTTTCTATAGCATAGGACATCGTACTGAGGGAAATAACAAAATCAGGGTTGGTCTCCGTCTGAAAAAAGGGTTGGGATTTTAATCCTATATATCGATTGCTCCATACGCGCAACGTATCTGCAATAGCCTTTTGTTTCAACTGTTCTTTTTCTCTGGAATCCATTTCCCCAATAGCATGGGACCAAGCCATTTCATCACTTAAATCCATAGGGTTCAAGTCGGTATCCACTTTGATTTGATAGGTTTTCAAGTGGGCTTCTAAAGGTGCTTTAGGGGCAATGGTATACCTCCACGCGACCGAATTTTTAATTGGCTTTATCTTTTTTTGGGCCATGGTGCCCGTCGGTAAAAGAAGAAATGTAAGATTGAGAACTATTACGTATAAAAGTTGATGGGTGTTTTTAAGTATCATCATAAACAAGTTTATCAACCTAAAAGTAGGTTCCGAATACCTGTTTGGGAGATGAAAATTGACAGATGTAGGATACGGATTGACGAATACAGGATATGAATTGAGCAAGCAGATTTTACTCCAAACCCTGATTCGGATGCTCAATCAGGGCCGTATTGTCGGATTGTGGATGAAGCCAGGATACCTCTCAATCAGGGACTTTGTGGATTTTTGGGCTTTGGGCCGCAGATAAATGGGAGGTATGAATTAAACGTTGGCTGCCAACCAATCACCAACTTCGCGGGTCCCATAGGATTTCCCTCCATTGGAAAGATCTTCGGTTACTATACCGTGGGCAAGGGATTGATTGACTACCTCACGTATCGCAGCGGCTTCCTCAACCAAGCCAAAGGCGGTTTCGAACATCATGGCTGCCGAAAGTACCGTTGCCAGGGGATTCGCGATATTCTTTCCCGCCGCCTGCGGATAGGAACCATGAATGGGTTCAAATAGCGAAGTTTTTTCTCCCAAGGATGCAGAGGGCATGAGTCCCATGGAGCCCGAAATTACGGAGGCTTCATCGGTCAACACATCACCAAATAAATTTTCGGTTATGAGCACGTCGTACGTATTGGGCCACTGAATCAATCGCATGGCCACGGCATCCACAAATTCGTAGGTTACAGCAATATCCGGATAATCCTGCTCTAAACCTTGAACGGTTTCACGCCACAAACGTGAAGTCTCTAACACGTTCGCTTTGTCTACACAGCATAATTTTTTGGAGCGCTGTCGCGCCATTTCAAAGCCTTTGCGTGCCAGGCGTTCCACTTCGGCGCGGGTATAGGTACACGTATCATAGGCTGTGTTGCCTTCATCCTCACGTCCCCTTTTTCCGAAGTATATTCCTCCGGTCAACTCTCTTAAAAACACTAAATCGGTTCCTTCGATACGCTCCTTTTTTAGAGGGGATTTATCAATTAGGGAAGGAAAAGTGAACGTCGGTCGTACGTTTGCAAAAAGCCCTAACTTTTGACGCATCTTTAGCAAACCTTGTTCCGGTCGGACTTTTGCAGACGGGTCATTGTCATACTTTGGATGCCCAATCGCACCGAACAGAACCGCGTCTGCGGCGATACAAATCTCATGGGTTTCATCGGGATATGGGTTTCCTACCGCATCTATCGCGGCAGCTCCGGTCAAGGCGGGTTTCCAAGTTATTTGATGATTGAATCTGAAGGCGACCGCATCACAGACTTTAATGGCTTGGTCGATTACCTCGGGTCCGATCCCATCTCCTGCTAAAAGAGCAATATTGAACTTCATTTTTTGGTTTTGTTTAAAAAAGGTTGAGCATCTTTTCAGTTGCTTTAATAGCGGATACCGTCTGGTCTGAGTCTAATCCGCGCGTAGTGAAGTCTTTCTCTTTGGTTTTCCAAGTTATTATGGTTTCACAAAGGGCATCCGAGGTACTTCCTGGGGGAATTCGAACCACATAATCCACCAATTTGGGTAGCTCGACCCCTTCCTTTTGGTACACCTTGTGCAAGGCGTTGATAAAAGCATCGAACTGACCATCGCCTTGTGCATTTTCTTCATAGGATTTTCCATCTATTTCAATGGAAAGGGTAGTGGAGGGCTTCAATCCTTTGGAATGTGTCAGTACATAGGATTTTACAAAAACACGCTGCTTATGCCAATCGGTATCCAAAACATCAGAGATGATATAGGGCAGGTCATCTTTGGTAACTCTTTCCTTTTTATCGCCAAGCTCGATAATGCGTTCGGTCACTTTTTTCAATTCCCAATCGTTCAGCGTTAATCCAAGCTCTTGCAAATTTTTTTGAATGTTCGCTTTTCCTGATGTTTTGCCCAAGGCGTATTTACGCTTTCTTCCGAAGCGCTCAGGCAATAAATCATTAAAGTAAAGATTCTTTTTATTGTCTCCATCAGCATGTATTCCAGCAGTTTGCGTAAATACATTATCTCCTACTATAGGTTTGTTGACCGGAATGCCAAATCCAGTAAAGGCAGACACCAACTTACTGACCTTATAAAGGGAGGATTCTTTGACCCCTATTTCTACTTCCGGTATAAAATCGTTGACCACGGCCACTACGCTCGCTAAGGGTGCATTTCCGGCGCGTTCTCCCATTCCGTTGACCGTTAAGTGCAAACCGTGGCATCCTGCTTTTAACGCTTCTAGAACATTGGCTACACTTAGGTCGTAGTCGTTATGCCCATGGAAGTCAAAATGTGTAGTAGGATAACGTTCTACGATTTGTTTGATAAAATCCCTTGTTTCAAAATGGGTGAGTACCCCTAAAGTGTCTGGGAGTAAAACGCGTTTTATCGGTTGTTTGGAAAGAAAATCAAGGAACTGAAAGACATAATCCTTGGAATTTCGCATGCCGTTGCTCCAATCCTCGAGATATACATTAGTTTCGAAACCCATTTTTTGGGCTTTGGAGATAACTTCACCAATTGCCGAAAAATGTTCGTCCGGGGTCTGCTTTAATTGGTGTGTCAAGTGATTTAAGGAACCTTTGGTAAGTAAGTTTTGGACTTCGGCTCCAGCATTTTGCATCCATTTTAATGAAATCCCTTGGTCCACAAAGGTCAGTACTTCAATCCTTGAAATATACCCTTCGGTTTTTGCCCAGTCCGTAATTTGTTTTACCGCAGTGAACTCTCCTTCGGATACGCGCGCGGAAGCTACTTCGATACGGTCCACTTTTAATTCTGTCAATAGTAATTTGGCCAGCGTGAGTTTTTCCGAAGCGGAAAAAGATATACCGGAGGTTTGCTCACCATCCCTTAGGGTGGTGTCCATGATTTCAACCGTTCTTGTTTTCATTTTCGTGGTCCCAATCAGTTTTAGAGAAGGTTAGAGCGGGGTGTTTTGAGCAAACTTTTGGATGTTATCTTTTATGTTCAGCAAATAGTCAATATCATCGAAACCGTTCAACATATTTTGCTTTTTATATTCATTGATTTGAAAGCTCTCGCTTTCACCCGTTTCCAAAAGCGTAATGGTCTGTTCCGGAAGATTGACCTGTAGCTCGGTTTTTGGATTGGCTTCGATCGTTTTGAAAATAGTGTCCAGAAACTCGGCCGTGACTTGTACTGGTAATACACCGATGTTCAAACAATTATTACGGAAAATATCAGCGAAGAAACTGGAAACCACACAGCGGAAGCCGTAATCGTAGACCGCCCATGCCGCATGTTCCCGGGAGGATCCCGAACCAAAGTTTTTACCACCCACTAAAATTCTGCCACCATACATGGAATTGTTGAGCACAAAGTGTTCTTTTGGGGTGTTGTCCGGATTAAATCGCCAGTCTCTAAATAAGTTGTCCCCAAAACCTTTCCGTTCGGTTGCCTTTAAAAACCGGGCAGGAATAATCTGATCGGTGTCCACATTTTCTATAGGGAGTGGAACGGCATTGCTTGTCAATACGTTGAATTTATCGTATGCCATTTCTTTTAGTTTTGATTTAGACTTCCTGAAGCTCCATAAGCTCCCTAGGGTCAGTTACCTTGCCGGTAACGGCCGCTGCGGCCGCGACCAGTGGGCTGGCTAACAAGGTACGTGCTCCGGGCCCTTGTCTACCTTCAAAATTACGATTGGAGGTACTCACTGCGTATTTTCCGGCGGGAATCTTATCGTCATTCATGGCCAGACAAGCTGAACAGCCAGGTTCACGCAGTTCAAAACCGGATTCATGTAAAATATCCAAAATACCTTCGTTCCTGATCGCTTCCTCTACCTTGTGCGAACCCGGTACCAACCAAGCGGTAACGTTTTCTGCTTTTTTTCTTCCCTTGATTATGGAGGCAAACGCCCTGAAATCTTCTATCCGGCCGTTGGTGCAACTTCCTAGGAAGACAAAATCTATCGGTTTGCCGATCATGGCCTCTCCTTCATTAAAATTCATGTAGGCCAATGATTTTTGGTAGGTGGCCGCGCCGGATTCAATAGCTTTGGCCGTTGGGATACCACTTTGTATTCCAATGCCCATACCTGGATTTGTTCCAAAGGTTATCATGGGTTCAATATCTCGGGCATCAAAGGAAATTTCTTTATCAAAGACCGCATCGGTATCTGTTTTTAGGGTATCCCAGTACGCCATAGCTTTCTCCCAGTCTTTTCCTTTGGGGGTGAACTCCCTTCCCATAATGTATTCGAAGGTTGTGGTATCGGGTGCAATCATACCGCCTCGAGCACCCATCTCAATACTGAGGTTACAAACGGTCATTCTACCTTCCATGGACATATTTTTGAAAACGTCTCCGGCATATTCTACAAAATATCCCGTAGCTCCCGATGTAGTAAGTTTTGAAATGATGTAAAGCGCCACATCTTTGGGCGTAACCGCTTGGTTGAGTTCTCCGTTCACTGAAATGCGCATACTTTTTGGTTTCGGCTGCATAATGCACTGTGTGGACAGTACCATTTCTACCTCACTGGTTCCGATTCCAAAAGCGATTGCCCCGAAAGCGCCATGGGTTGAGGTGTGGGAGTCTCCACAAACTATGGTCGCTCCAGGTACAGTTATGCCATTTTCCGGTCCGATTACATGTACAATACCGTTCTTTTCGTGTCCCAATCCCCAGTAGGACACACCATGTGCTTTGGCATTTTCTTCCAGAGCTTTCAATTGATTGGCGGAAAGCTTGTCCTTTACGGGTAAATGCTGGTTTCTAGTGGGTGTGTTGTGGTCCGCTGTCGCAAAAGTTCGTTTCGGGTAGAGTACTTTGATGCCTCTGTTCTTTAGACCGAGAAAAGCAACGGGACTCGTGACCTCATGGACAAGGTGCCTATCGATAAAAAGCACGTCAGGTCCATTTTCAATGTTCTGGACCACGTGGGAATCCCACACTTTATCAAATAGCGTTCTGCTCATTATCCAGTATCCTAAATTGGTTAAGCGGATAAAAGTACCTTTATGGGAGGTAGCAGTCAAAAGAAAGTGTAAAAAATTACGATGTTCAAACCTGCTTTCCCGTTTTCTTGATACATTTTTTATGGATTTTGGGGAAGAAACGGGTTACTTCAAATACGTACTGAAAATTACTTTTAAACGTTTTTTCTCCATTTTTTAAGGGAAAGGAAATCCCGATAAGGATTTACCGGTACAATTGATAGATAAATTAACAAAATAGCCACCTTGCTATCGTTTTGATTTTAATGCTCTGAAATTTAACAAGTTAAAAATGAATTTAACAGAGTTGTAACGTCCTGTCTTTTCTGTACTTTTTACTTTAGAGGACAATCTTTTAGTTTATTCATTAACAAAAATCAAAAACGAACCAATGAAGAAATGTTATTCAGCGTTTAGCACCCTTGTTTTCTTAGCAATTTTTAGTGTGTCCACAGTTTCCTTCGCCCAACTGGATTTTTTGCCCCGTGGCAGTCAGATGGCAGAAGTGATGCAACGTATAGGAAATACAGATGTTACCATAGTGTATTCGAGACCTAGTGTAAACGGACGTGAAATCTGGGGTAGTTTGGTACCCTTCGGAATGAACAATTTGGGTTTTGGTACTGCTAAAGAGTCTCCCTGGCGAGCCGGTGCCAATGAAAATACCATCTTCAAGACAACCCACGATTTAACCATTGGGGGCAAAGCACTTCCAGCAGGAAAGTATGGCCTACACATGGTGGTAAACCAGGACAATACGGCAACTATTATCTTCTCCAAGAACTACAGTGCTTGGGGAAGTTATTTTTATAATCCTGAGGAAGATGTACTTCAAGTTGAGGTGGAAACCCAGGAAATTCCCCATGTAGAACAACTTACTTTTGGATTTGAATCAGTGGACGCAAACTCAGCTGTTGTTTCTTTGAATTGGGAGAAAAAGCAAATTCCCTTTAAAATAGAGACCAACGTAACCAACAATGTCTTGACAGAAGTTCGCAAACAGTTACAGGGCACCCCTGGTTTTAGTCGACAAAGTTGGGAACAGGCGGCAAACTTTGCGTTGAACAACGATGGGGATTTGGATGAGGCGCTTGTTTGGGCGGATGCCGCCATTGCAGGTAAATTCTTCAGCCAGAAAACCTTTAATAATCTCAGTATCAAATCGCAGATATTGGCCAAACAGGGAAAAACGGACGAAGCTAGGGCATTGATGAAAGAGGCCATGCCGTTAGGAACCGTTTTCCAAGTACATGGATATGGGAGGCAGTTGATTACTCAAGGCAAGTCGGACGAGGCGCTCGAAGTTTTTAAATGGAATGCCAAAACCCATAAGGACACTTGGCCAGTGCACTATGGCCTGGCACGGGGATACTCAGCCTTAGGAGATAACAAGTCCACATTGAAACACTTGAAGATAGCCTTGGAAAATGCACCAGCTCAAGCCAATAAGGACCGAGTGGCGGCCAATATCGCAAAAGCGGAAAAAGGAGAAGGAATCAACTGAGCTTGTATTCTTATCAGGTTATGGAATGCCTGGAACGTTCCAGGCATTTTTTAGCTGATGTAATTCCAGATAGCCTTGTTCTGAACAACGTTTTGGTAGGCTTTTCTTATAGGTAGATTTATTTCCTTTTCCAATCCAGGGTCCTCTTTAAGCAACTGGATTACATGATAGCGGGCAGTTTTTAAAATGGGATTGTCTTTTACGATATCCGCTATTTTAAGGTTGAGCACTCCGCTCTGTTGGGTACCCATAAGGTCTCCAGGGCCTCGGAGCTTGAGGTCCACTTCGGCAATCTCAAATCCGTCATTGGTCTGTACCATGGTCTCTAAACGAGTTTTGGAATCCTGGGACAGTTTATGACCCGTCATAAGAATGCAAAAGCTCTGTTCCGCTCCTCGGCCAACTCGACCTCTAAGCTGGTGTAACTGGGATAACCCAAAACGTTCAGCACTCTCAATGATCATGACCGAAGCGTTGGGGACATTTACTCCCACTTCTATGACCGTGGTGGCCACCATGATCTGGGTTTCTCCCCTTACGAAGCGTTGCATTTCATAGTCCTTGTCTAAAGGCTTCATTTTCCCATGGACGATGGAGATTTGGTATTCCGGCAAAGGAAAATCCCGCACAATGCTTTCGTAGCCGTCCATAAGATCTTTATAATCCAAGGCTTCGGATTCCTGAATTAAGGGATATACCACATAAACTTGACGCCCTTTTTTGATTTCATCTTTGATAAACCGAAAAACTTGTAATCGATTCGAATCAAAACGATGGACGGTTTTCACCGGTTTCCTTCCAGGTGGTAGCTCATCAATTACGGAAATATCCAAATCCCCGTAAACACTCATCGCCAACGTACGTGGTATGGGCGTCGCGGTCATTACCAAAATATGGGGTGGGGTTTCATTTTTATGCCAAAGTTTGGAGCGCTGCGCCACACCAAAACGATGTTGTTCGTCGATAATGGCCAAGCCCAAATTTTTAAATTGAACAACATCTTCCAGGATGGCATGGGTGCCGATTAAAATGTGGAGTTGTCCATTCTCTAAATCTTCATGAATTGTTTTTCGCTTTGATTTTTTCGTAGACCCGGTCAATAATTCGATTTGTACCTCCAGGTCACCTAATAGTTCCTTGAGACCTAAATAATGTTGCTGCGCCAATATCTCTGTGGGCGCCATAAGACAGGCTTGAAAACCATTGTCCATGGCCAGGAGCATACACAAAAGCGCCACGATGGTTTTACCGGATCCCACATCGCCTTGTAAAAGGCGATTCATCTGCGCGTTGCTCCCTAGATCATTTCTGATTTGCTTGATTACTTTTTTTTGGGCGCTGGTAAGCTCAAAGGGAAGGTGCTTTTTGAAAAAGGTATTAAAGTAATTGCCCACATTGGTAAAAGGCATGCCTTTTATTTTCTTTTTGCGAAGTATTTTTTTTGAGATGAGTTGTAGCTGCACGAAGAAAAGCTCCTCGAATTTTAAGCGGAATTGTGCCTTGGCCAATAATTCTTGGTTCTTTGGAAAATGGATGTTCAACAAAGCATCACTTTTGGAAATCAGCTTGAGTTCTTCTAGGATTTTTGGGGACAGCACCTCTGGAAATTGTCCTTTACAATCTATAAAAAGTTGCTGGATCATCTGACTCAATACTTTATTGGTAATCCCACGGGCGCTTAACTTTTCAGTGGAAGGATAAATGGGTTGCATAGCAATTTTAAGCCCTTTTTGATGTACGGCCAAGAGTTCCATTTCTGGATGGGGCATAGAAAGCATATTTCCATAGCGCGAAACTCTTCCAAAAACAATGTAGGGTTCATTTAACTTCAGATTTTCCCGTATCCATTTATGTCCACGAAACCAGACCAGTTCCATTTGCCCCGTGCCATCCCCAAAAGTTGCCACCAAGCGCTTACCGCGTTTCTGGGCTACGGTCTTGATGTGGATAATTTTTCCTACCACCTGAACATCCGCTCCACTGTTTTGCAATTGGTCTATGGTGTAGTATTGCGTTTTGTCCAGATAACGGTTCGGAAAAAGCTGAAGCAGATCTTTGAACAAATAGATGCCCAATTCCTTTTGCAAGACTTCGGCGCGATTGGGTCCTACATTTTTGAGATAGGTAATCGGTGTCAGAAGAAAATTGGAGTTCATCAAACGAAAATATGTAATTTGGAAAGACTTTTGCTATACTTGAACCATGAAGCAATTTCCCATAGTTGTCCTTTTCTTACTTCATCAAGTTCTTATATCCCAAATTCAAGATGGCGTGGATTTCACCCATGGAAAAATTCACATCGCCTTTGATTTGGTATCCAAAACAATTTCTGGTAAAGTATTGTATGATTTCAATGTTCTCAAGGATGTGGATTCGCTCTTTTGGGATGCTAAAAATATGGATATTGAAACATTGCTATTGGACCGTGTTGCTACCCGGTATGAAAGCACTTCGAGACACTTGATATTGAATAAAAAATTCAAGAAAGGCACTTCCCATAGTGTTCAAATACAGTATCGATGCCAACCAAAACAAACGGTATATTTTATTGGATGGGAAAATGACAATAGATTTCAAAATCAAATATGGACGCAGGGTCAGGGCAAATACACCAGTCATTGGTTGCCGAGTTTTGATGATATGAATGAAAAAGTGGAATTCGACCTCAATATAAATTTTGAAAGTGGCTATTATGTGGTCGCAAATGGAAAATTGTTGGAGAAAAAAATGGAAGGGGATACAACAATTTGGCGGTATGACATGCAGCGTCCCATGAGTAGTTATCTTTTGGCGTTTGCCATTGGTATGTTTGAAAAAAAGGAAGAAATCTCTTCGTCGGGAATACCGATTGAGCTATACTATGGGCCTCAAGATAGCGCAAAGTTTGAGCCAACCTTTCGGTATACCAAACGAATTTTTGATTTTTTTGAAAGCGAAATTGGAGTTCCCTATCCATGGCAAAACTACAAACAGGTACCCGTTCAAGATTTTTTATATGCCGGTATGGAAAACACAGGGACTACCTTTTTTTCAAACTCGTTCATGATAGATTCCATTGCCTTTGTGGATAAAAACTATGTCAACGTGAATGCCCACGAATTGGCCCATCAATGGTTTGGTAATTTAGTCACGGAACAAAGTGGCGAACATCATTGGTTGCATGAGGGTTTTGCTACCTATTACGCTTATTTGGCCGAAAAAGAAATCTTTGGGGACGATTACTTTTACTGGAAATTATGGGAGACGGCTTCTGCTTTGGCCAAGTTTTCAGAAGCTGGAAATGGAGAGGCGTTGACCAATCCCAACGCTGGTAGTCTCACATTTTATGAAAAAGGGGCTTGGGCCTTGATTATGCTCAAGGAACGGGTAGGGGACCTTGTGTTCAAGGAAGGCATTCGTAATTATTTGGAAAAGTATGCCTTTAAAAATGTTACCCTTTCCGATTTTTTATGGGAAATGCGAAAAGCTTCGGGGATGAAGCTTTTGGATTTTGAAGAAACTTGGCTTCAAAATTCAGAATTTCCTCTGAAATCTGCTCAAGCATTTTTAAGAAAAAAATCACCCTCCCTAACGCTATTTTTTGACTTGGAAGATGAGTTTGACCGGATACAAAGCGATGACGTCGATTTTCAGAAGTATTGGCATGCCAACAGCAGCACGGTATTCTTTAAAAGAGAACTCGTACGAAGACATTGGCGTATTTTGCCAAGAATGCTACTTGCAGAAGTGCTGGATGGTGAATCATTGGAGCTACGCCGTGAGTTTGTCGCTTCGGTGGAAAATATCAATTCATATCCAATAGAGCCTGTAGAATCGCTGTTGGAAGATAGAAGTTACGTCACCAACGAGAACGCTTTGGCCGCATTGTGGATGACCTATCCTGAAAATAGAAAAAGATATCTCACCAAAACCAATGGGATTCAGGGTTTGCCCAACAAAAATGTCCGTTTGCTATGGCTTGTTTTGGCATTGTCCACGGACGGATACACCGATTCTGAAAAGAGCAGTTTTTATGCTGAACTGAGCGGATATACCCATCCCAAATATCATTTTGAGGTGCGACTCTTGGCCTTTCAATATTTAAAGAACTTGGGCGCTTTGTCCGACGATTGTTTGAAGAATTTGATAAAGGCATGTAATCATCATGTATGGTATTTTAAAAAATCATGTCGAAAAATTTTAAAGGAGTTTTTGAAAGGAGATGGAAATCCAGAACGACTTAAGTCAATATATACTTCTTTGAATCAAAAAGAACGCGAGTATGTGGATAAAACTTTGGGCAAATGAGGGCCTTGGTCATTTCTGGAGGAGGTAGTAAAGGGGCCTTTGCCGGTGGCGTGTCGCAATTTTTGATACAGGAGGCGAAGCATAAGTACGATCTGTTCATCGGCACGTCTACAGGAAGTCTTTTAATTTCCCATTTGGCCCTGAACAAGCTCGATAAAATCAAAGAAATTTACTCCTCGGTCAACCAAGACACCATTTTTAACAATTGCCCCTTTATCATTAGAAAAAAGTATGGCGTAGAGCTTATTGCCATTAATCATTGGAACGTTTTCAAAAATTTTATCAGAGGGAAAAAAACGTTTGGGGAAAGTGAGAGCTTGCGGGAGCTTATCCACGAGTCCATCACTGAAAAGGAATTCAATACGCTTAAAAACGGAGACAGCGATATTGTGGTGACCGTATCTAATCTGTCCATGAACCAAGTAGAATACAAATCAATCAACGATTGCACCTATAAAGAATTTTGTGACTGGGTATGGATTTCTTCGAACTATGTGCCTTTTATGAGCCTGGTCAAAAGGAATGGGTGCGAATATGCCGATGGGGGTTTAGGGAGCTTGGTACCTATTGAGGAGGCCTTGAAGCGTGGTGCTACGGAGTTGGACGTGGTGGTACTTCGGACTGAAGTCAATTATTTGAACAGGATGCCGGTTCGAAGTCCTTTTGAATTGATCACGACCAGTTTTGAATTTATGTTGGATCGTATTGAAAACCAAAATGTACGAATCGGTAAATTGGTCGCCAATCAGAAAGATGCGATTATCAACTTTTATTATACACCTACGGTACTCACTACAAACTCACTTATTTTTAATAAAGAACGTATGACCCTCTGGTGGAAAAGGGGGTATCTCTACGCTAAAAACAAGAATGAGGAAACCAGTCCCATAGACCCGGAGCAAATGGAATGACCTACCACAAATCGCCTACCTCTTTTTTAATAAAAGAGAGTGCAGTGGACGATGGCGATTGTTTTTCCATGGTTTGGTTAAGGATGTCCTCCCGTAGTTTGTCCGGGGACTCCGTTTCGCTCATCCCGGCAGAACGAATGATCTGGATGGTGGCATTTTTAGCAGCCTTGATAATATTCCAACATTCATCCGACATGTATATCTGTTGTGAGAGATTGTGCTCAAATTCCGTCTCGATCTGCTTGATCAGCAAATTTTCATAATCGTTCTTATTCTTTCCTTGGGGTGCCACGCGGACCACTAAACTGTTGATGGAAATTCTTTCCAAAAAAAGAACCATGCGTTCATAGGCTTGTAAACGAATGGGCAGCGCATCTTTTTGCGCATCCTTATGAAGTAAATATCGCCTTCGCCCGTCTTCATTTTTGGTGTGTAACCTAAAAAAATAAAAGGCTATGGCTCCAGTAACAACGGCAGGCAATAAATAGGCAAAAAGTTGGAAAATGTCATCTCCGGTCATGAGTGGTTTGGTTTTGTTGATTTACTAGATACAAGAACGAACTAAACGTGGAAAAAGTATAAGGTCTATTTTAAGCTTTTATAGCTTAAATCGCGTCACCGGCTCACACCCATTGTTTTTGAAAACAGTAAAAAAGAAGAGCATTTACTGGGCTACTTTTACACTTTCTTTGACCTTCCCATAAAAGCCTTCATAATCTGGTCGGAGTTTTATTTGGATACCTTCTTTGAAGTTACCATCTTTCACTGATGTCGTCAATTTGTCCGCAGCGACTCCCAAGGAGTCTGCCAATCTTTTGGTCACTGCATTTGCCTGATTGTAGGTCGTGGCAAACTCACCTGTGATGTTCAAACCGACCACTTCCGTTTTTCTATCCGGGTTAGCGTTGATGATTTTGGACACTTTTGCCAACCAAGTGTTTCCTTCTTCGGTCAGCTCAACTGAACCTTCAGGACCAAAAAGCGTGCTCAAACCGCTGGAAAGAACCACATCCCCTTCTGAAAAATCAGCGTTTGCATTTTCTCCCAAAGTTTGTTTTATCTTGGTCAACAACACAATTGCGGTAGAGTCATTGTTAGAAATCATCTGATTGATTCCGCTAAGTTGCTTTTCTTTTTGTTCCAGAGCCTGCAAGGTTTTGTTTACGTTATCACTGCTTTTCTTGGAAAGTTCGGAAAAACTCGTAAGGTTTTGCAGCAAGGTGGCGTTGGCGTCTCGCAAACTTGTATTTTCGGTCTTTAGAGCTTCCGCTGCCGCAGTGCTTGAAGAAATCTCCCTTTTGGACTTGGCCAGTTCTTGCTCCAAGTCTTGTTTCTCCAGTTTTAGTGTTTCAATTTGGGCAAAAAGCTCACTTTTTTTCTGCCCCGTCGCAATTCCAAAAACGAAAAGGAACAGAAGTAGGATAGGTAATTTTGTTTGCATGCTATTTAGATTTAGGTCGGTTACTTTTTAATTTTTCGGGATTATTATCAAAATATAAAAAGCAAAAAGTACATTACTTTTCACTAAATGACAATTGATTTTCAAACCATCAAATATGGTAAATCAATCCATACAAAGATAGTGATCCGCATTTATTAGATAACCCAAGAAATGGTTGCAATACTTTGCATCACATATTTAGATAATCCAATGTCAACTCTGTCATTGCCTTCACACCTAACTGCATCCCAGAATCATCAATAAGAAAATCCGGGGTATGATGGGGATAAGACTCCGTATTTCCTGGTGTCATTCCACCAAGAAAAAAGAAAAACCCTGGGACATCCCTTTGGAAATACGAAAAATCCTCCGCGCCCGTGATTGCTTTTTGGGCAATAACATTTTTACCACCGGCGACCCGTTGCAATGTTGGTAACATTTGTCGGGCCAATTCAGGCACATTGAAGGTTATATCGGTCGCATCTTTTATTTCGCAAGTGGCTTCCCCACCATAGGCTTTGGCAATATCGGCTACCATTTCCTTCATGCGTTTGTTGATATGGTCCTTCATATCATAATCCAAGGTTCGAATAGTACCGAGCATTTCGGCAGACTCGGGAATGATATTAAAACGTACGCCACTTTTGATTTTCCCCACTGTGATTACCGCTGCTTCATTGGTCAGATTGGCTTCACGGCTGATAATGGTTTGAAGGCCATCTATAATTTTAGCACTTATCAAAATAGGATCTACACCACTCCAAGGTTGGGAACCATGACTTTGTTTTCCCTTAACCTTTATGGTAAAGCTTTGCGCTGCCGCAAGAGCACCACCTATTTTATAGCGTATGGTACCCACCGGAGTTTGGGAATTGATATGTAACCCAAAAATGGCGTCCACATCCGGATTCTTCAAGACCCCTTCCTTTACCATGAGCAAAGCCCCTCCCTCTTCACCGGGGGGTGCACCCTCTTCCGCAGGTTGAAAAATAAATTTTACGGTACCGTTGATTTTGTCCTTATTCTTTGACAAGACTTCTGCAACGCCCATAAGAATGGCAGTATGGGTATCGTGGCCACATGCGTGCATTACCCCCACTTTTTCACCCAAAAATTCGGTAGTGACCGTAGATTTAAAAGGAAGTTCATTTCTTTCCGTTACGGGCAATGCATCGATGTCCGCTCTCAAGGCAACTACTTTTCCTGGGTTATCACCCTTTAGGATACCCACCACCCCGGTGTGGGCAACGCCCGTTGTTACTTCAATCCCCAAGGATTTTAAATGCTTGGCAATCTTTTCAGCAGTTTTGAACTCCCGATTGCTCAATTCTGGATTTTGGTGTATATCATGTCGCCATTCGATTACTTTGGATTCGATGGCGGCATAATCTTTTTCCAGACTTGGTCCCTGCGCCCAAAGGGCATAACAAGAACAAATGCTTACTAGAGTTAAAACCTTCTTCATAGTATTAAAATTTAATGAGTTGATAGCCTTTGTTTTGCAGCTGAATCAACGCCGTCATGGCGGAAAGTGAAATTTTTACCCCTGGAATCAATTCTTCTTTTGGGTAGTTTCTGGATTTTGAAGATTGGCCACAAAGAATAATTTCGACACCGGCCTCCATGAGCTGATTGATCATATCGTAATTTGGGTTTTGCGTACCAAATCGAGTAAGGTAGGGTGCATTCCCAATCATATCTTTGGATGCGTTGCCATGTACCACCAGTGCCACTTTAAGTTGTGACTCAGGGATATTGCTCTGCGCGTGCATATTTAAAAATCGTGCAGCGGTCTCGATACTTCGGTTTAATGCATCAGGTGAATCTGGGCTTCGCATGATATCGAAGACCACTTTGTAGGTCGTATTTGTATCCGTGGGAAAATCAGGATTTTCGATTTTCCACACTTCCCCATAGGTCTCCATGATGGGCCCAGCTTCTTTTTCTTGGGCGATTGAAAGCAAGGGAAGAAGTAAAATAACTGTTAAAAAAGATACATATGATTTCACGAAATCCGGGATTTTGGCTTTAAATATATTCAAATTCAGCATAACCTATTTCTGTTTATAACTATTAAAAGGATGATTTTACCAAGAATCCATAATTGGCTAATTTCACCTTTAGGTTTAAATACAGTAGCTTTTGAGTACATTTTTAGAGGAACTGAATGAGGCACAACGCGCCCCTGTACTGCACAAAGAGGGCCCTTTGATGGTCATTGCGGGGGCAGGTTCGGGAAAAACACGGGTGCTTACCTATCGCATTGCCCATTTGATGGAGCAGGGGGTAGATTCCTTTAATATCCTTGCGCTCACCTTCACGAACAAGGCAGCACGGGAGATGAAAAAAAGAATTGCCACCATTGTAGGGAATTCGGAGGCCAAGAACCTTTGGATGGGTACTTTCCATTCAGTATTTGCCAAATTGCTTCGTTTTGAAAGTGATAAGCTGGGCTATCCCAGTAATTTTACCATCTATGATACGCAAGATTCCCAACGTTTGATAGCCTCCATCATCAAGGAAATGGGTCTGGACAAAGACATTTACAAGTATAAACAGATTCAGAATAGGATTTCCTCGTACAAGAACAGCTTGATCACGGTAAAGGCTTACTTTCAAAATCCGGAATTGGTTGAAGCGGATGCCATGGCCAAAAGACCTCGTTTGGGTGAGATTTACCAGAACTATGTAGATCGCTGTTTTAAGGCGGGAGCGATGGATTTTGATGATCTACTTCTGAGAACCAATGAGCTTCTTACCCGTTTTCCAGAGGTCCTTATGAAGTATCAAGACCGTTTCCGGTATATTTTGGTAGATGAGTACCAGGATACGAACCATTCGCAATATTTGATTGTCAAAGCACTTTCGGACCGCTACCAAAATATTTGCGTGGTAGGGGACGATGCCCAGAGTATCTATTCCTTCCGAGGGGCCAATATTAGCAATATCCTCAATTTTCAAAGGGATTATGACGATGTGGCAGTATATCGACTGGAACAAAATTATCGGTCCACTAAAAATATTGTCAACGCGGCCAATTCCATAATCGCCAAGAACAAAAACCAACTCGAAAAGGTGGTCTGGACCTCAAATGATGCGGGGAACCCTATCAAAATCCACAGGAGCATAACCGATGCGGAAGAAGGTAGATATGTGGCCTCCTCGATATTTGAAAATCGGATGCAGCACCAACTTCCAAACGGGGACTTTGCTGTTCTGTACAGGACCAATTCACAATCCCGGGCCATTGAAGATGCCTTGCGCAAAAAAGATATTCCCTATAGAATTTACGGCGGACTTTCGTTTTATCAACGAAAAGAGATAAAAGATGTTCTGGCCTATTTGCGCATGGTGATCAATCCAAAAGATGAGGAAGCCCTAAAACGCATCATCAACTTTCCGGGTCGTGGAATTGGGCAGAGTACTGTGGATAAATTAACTGTTGCCGCCAACCACTATGGTCGTTCCATCTTTGAAGTTATGGAAAACCTGGATAAGTTGGAATTGAAAATCAATGCTGGTACTCGTCGCAAACTGGAGGATTTTGTAACAATGATCAAAAGCTTCCAGATTATGAACGCGGGGAGTGATGCGTTTGCCCTGTCGGAGCATGTAGCCAAAAAAACGGGCCTGTTGCTGGAATTCAAAAAAGACGGGACCCCGGAAGGCATAGCCCGAATAGAAAATATTGAAGAGCTCTTGAATGGGGTCAAGGACTTTGTGGAAGGACAGAAAGAGTTGGCCGATGCCACAGGAAGTTTGACGGAATTTTTGGAAGATGTTGCTTTAGCGACAGATATGGACAAAGAAACGGGAGATGACGATAGGGTCGCACTGATGACCATTCACTTGGCTAAAGGTTTAGAGTTCCCTTTCGTGTATATTGTCGGGTTGGAAGAAGACTTGTTTCCTTCTGCCATGAGCATGAACACCCGTAGTGAGCTTGAGGAAGAAAGGCGCCTTTTTTATGTTGCCTTGACCCGTGCGGAAAAGCAGGCCTATTTGACCTATACCCAAAACAGGTATCGTTGGGGGAAATTGATTGATGCTGAACCCAGTCGATTTTTGGAAGAGATTGACGGGGCGTACGTAGAAAACCTGACACCGGTCAATGATGGATATCGCTACAAATCGATGATTGACGCTAACATTTTTGGAGATGTGGACAAGAGCCGATTACGTCAAGTTAAGCCTATCAATGGCAGTCCGCCCAGTACCCAGAGACCTAATGCGAACCAACTTCGAAAACTCCGTAAACTAAAACCGGAACTCGCTTCACCATCTGTTAATACCAATACGATAGATGCCAATTTGGCTCAAGGTACATGGGTAAACCATACCCGGTTCGGTAAAGGTAAAATTCTTAAAATTGAAGGCGTCGGCAATGACAAGAAAGCCGAAATTCAGTTTGAAAGAGGCGACATAAAAAAACTGCTGCTACGATTTGCCAAACTTGAAATTATTGAGAATTAGGAGACACGTAGAATACTGTCGCGGGTAAGATTGGTAGGCACTGTAAAGGTAAAAGTACTGCCTTTGCCTTCCTTGGATTCAATAGAAATCACGCCATTGTTGCGTTTAATGAAATCCTTGCAGATGGCAAATCCCAATCCGGTTCCTTCTTCATTTTCTGTACCGGGAGTAGAACTGTTCTCCTTTGTTGAATTTATCAAAGCTTCTTTTTGCTTCGAGGTCATACCAATGCCGGTATCTTTTATTTTCACTTTTAAATGACTCTCGTCTTCCTTCACATCCAGTGTTATGGTGTCCCCACTTTTTGTGAACTTCAATGCATTGGATAGTAGGTTTCTAACAACGAAGTCAATCATGTTCTTATCCGCGTAGGCTTTGGCCACTTGTTTGGGGGTATGCTTTATTTTTATATTTTTTCGCAACGCATTCTCTTTAAAAAGCTCTGTGTTTTTGTCAATGATTTCGAATATATCGAAAGAGCGTTTTGAAACATCGTGGTCATTCATTTGCGACTTGGCCCAATTTAAAAGATTGTCCAAAAGCAACTGTAGGTTTTGCGATGCATCTGAAAGGTATTTTACAAAAACCTTTTTTTCCTCAGGACCCAATTCCTCTTTGTCCTCTTTTAGTATATTGGCCAAAGAGAGTACATTTCCGGTATGGCCCCTAAGGTCGTGTGAAATGATGGAAAAAAACTTATCTTTTATTCGGGAGGCTTCTTTTAGTTCGTTCTCTGACTGCACCAGTTTTCCATTTAGAGAGTGAAGTATTTTGTTTTTTTCACTTAGGGTATTGATTTGGTTACGGATTTTGTCGACCAAACCATTGTAAGTTCCAGTAAGCCTATCTATTTCGGTAATTCGTAAGCTCTTTTTCTTTTCCAGGTGTCCTTCAAAATTGTTTTGAACAATGGAGTCCATATCTGATATGAGCGTTCTTATGGGCTTTGCAATATGCCTGGAGAAAACAAATGCGGATAGAATGGCAAAAAGAACGGTAATGGTAAAAAACAGCACCAAATAGGATTTAATGGAACCGATCATAAGTTCGGAATCGGCGTCGACCAAATCGTAGAGCGCACTAATATTGGAATTCAGTTTTTGGTGTATTCCTTGGATTTCCTTTATCAGTCCAGAGTCCCCATTCCCGATTTCCAGGTCAAACTTAGTGACCAAATTGAAATTCTTTTGATAGCTTTTTACGAGTTCGATCGTGAGCATGTCCATATCCCGCTCAGTTTGTAGTTCACTGATGAAGCTATCACACAACGTATTTAACTCATTTACATAGGCTGCGTCTCTTCTTAGGAAAAAGTCTTTTTCAAGTCTTCGCATTTGAAGAATTTCGGCCAGTGAAATCCCCTTTCCATCTGTTTCCAATTGGTGGACGTTGCGTCTCATGGCCCCAATCGTACCAAAATTTCGAAAGCCCTTTTGCTGAATGAGCCCCAAAACATGGGAAATCTTACCATTCAACTTGTCCATATCAGATGTGATACGTTCCAAACGAAGATTTACCGTAGTATTGGTATTGTAATTGGCGGAGCGAATGTCCTCTAAGGCCTTTTTCGAATTTTTAATGTAAGTATGGTATTCTTTTAAAAATTTGGAGGTCTTTTCCAAATAGAATTCATCCCGTTTAGTGTCAAATTCCAGAATCTGAAAGAACTTATTATCTGCTTTTAGACGATTCCCATCAAAGACCGCAACACTTTCCCGAAGGGTTTTAGCATTGTCTATCTTTTTAAGGCTATTGAAGGCAAATAATAAAAAGGGCCCTATAAGCAGGAACAAAATAAGGAAAGCAATTAGCACTCGGCCTCTTATGGTGTTCATTTTGTAAGACTAGGACATAGGTTAACAGCTACAGAACGATGTTTTTGCCGCTCTATTGTTTTTTATCGATGAAAAGCTACACCTTATCGATGAATTGGCGCGCTATTGTAGGTAATCGCAACAGGATTGGCTTGTATATCGTCAGGTTGGTAATTTTTCAGAAAAATGAAGTACCTTAATTTCGAACCTGCTTTCTTGTTCTCCTTCACAACTAGGCCAAGCCGTCCGCAAGGTCTTTTCAAAATGGGTCGATTTGGAAAAATAAGTGCGCCGCTTTGTAGTATAGCTTCTGGTACCTACTTGGTAAGTATGATCTTTTTCTGCTGGATAGCGTAAATACGGAGTGGCCACCGTGACGATTTAAAAATCATTGGTCCAATTATTTTATAGAAGAAATTCCATAAAATTGTGGATTTATCAAGTGGGGAATTTACGGATGCCCTATTTCAATTGACAAAATCTAGAATTGTATCCTTTGGATACGTTAAAATCATTTTTGCTTTAACGAATCTTCGCTACCTTGACCATTATGGCAGAATTGATAAAACTGTTTGAGGAAAATCCGAACCAACGGCTATTGGAAAAAGTCGCTTCCATACTGCGAAAGGGCGGTCTAATAATCTACCCTACCGATACCGTGTACGGATTGGGCTGTGACATTACCAACACTAAAGCATTGGAACGTATCGCTAGGATAAAGGGCATAAAACTGGCCAAGGCAAATTGGTCTTTTGTGTGTGCTGATTTAAGTAATCTGTCGGATTTTGTGAGACAAATAGACTCTTCTACGTTCAAACTTTTAAAACGCGCCCTCCCCGGACCCTATACGTTTATTCTACCAGGAAACAACAACCTCCCGAAGGATTTCAAAAAAAGAAAGACTATAGGCATCCGGGTTCCTGATAACGGGATAGCGCGAGCCTTGGTTTCAGCATTGGGAAATCCCATTGTTTCCACCTCGATACATGATGAAGATGACATTTTGGAGTATACCACCGATCCTGAACTGATATTTGAAAAATGGAAAAGTGTTGTCGACGTGGTCATCGATGGAGGATATGGGGACAACGTAGCCTCTACGGTAATCGATGTATCTTCTGGGATTCCAGAAGTACTGCGCGAGGGTAAGGGCAGTGTAGAGATACTTTAATAAAAAAAGCCGCTCTGTTAAGCGGCCTTTTTTAACGATGGGATTGTCTATTTTATTGTCCTGAGCCTCCAATGGCAGGATCTTTCATCCCTTCTTCTATCATACTATAGAATTGGTCGATTTTAGGCAGTACCACAATTCGGGTCCTACGGTTTTTCGCCCTGTCAGCTGCAGAATCGTTGGATGCCAAAGGCACATAGTAACTTCTTCCTGCGGCCGTCATTCGCTTGGGATCGACCTGGAACTCGTTTTGAAGAATTCTCACAATGGACGTGGCACGTTTGGCACTCAAATCCCAGTTATCTACTAAAATACCACTAGCGTAGGGTACATTATCGGTATGTCCTTCCACCAAGAATTCGAAATCAGGCTTGTTGTTGACTACCTTGGCTACTTTACCCAATACAGCTTTCGCCGCAGAAGTAACATTGTAGCTACCACTGCTGAACAACAGTTTGTCTGAAATGGAAACGAAAACAACACCTTTTTCAACACTAACTTCAATATCCTCATCATCGAGGTTGCCCAACACACCTTTTAAACTTTGAACCAATGCCAAATTAACGGAATCTCTTCGGGTAACTGCGTCTTGGAGCCTGCGTATCGTGAGGTCTTTTTCTCGAAGACTTTCCAGCGATTTTTCAAGATTTTCGGCTCCTTTGGTGGTCAAAGTGGTCAAATTACCCATGTTGTTGATTAACTCCTGATTGTTGGCCTTCAGGAAAGCATTTTGGTCTTCAAGTGTTTTTAGGCGGGAGTCCGCTGTAGCTTTTTCCTCCAAGCAGTCGTTCAACTTTACCGTTGCCGAATTCAATAAATCTTGGGTCTCCTTCTGTTTTGCTTCAAGGTCTGCGTACTTTTTTTGAGATACACAGGATGACAATAAAATTGCCAAGGTCATAGTTCCTAGAAATACTTTTTTCATAATTCTGAGTATAAATTAGCGATATCGATTCTTAGTTTGCCGCCAAAATTAGAGAAAAACAAAAAGTTCAATATTCAGCTATCGTTAATCTTTTACTAAAATGTTAAAATTATTTATCTGATGTACGAAGTGGGACCAAACAATGGACTTTGTTGTATGATAATTTAATATAAAATTAGCTTTTTCCCTCTTGCGGTACATTCTTCTAAAATTACGATAAAAACTAAGGTGCGCCCTTAAGATGGCCATAAAATGATTGAACTTAAATTGAAAGGCAAAGCGAGTTGCTGCTATACCATCCAGAACGAGGCGGTACAATATAATTTTGATTGCGGTTTGTTGAGGTAGGTTTTTGGTAATGGAGTATAAAGAGTTTCTAAAATTCAGAAAGGTCTTTTTGGGATTCATATTGCTCAAGGTAGATCCCCCTAAATGAAAGACATGGCTTTTTCCGGTATAAAAAACCCGATGTCCTGAATTTTTGGCCCGCCAACAAAGATCAATCTCTTCCTGATGTGCAAAATAATCTTCATCAAATCCTCCCAAGTCATGAAATACCTTACTTTTTATGAACATGCATGCACCCGTGGCCCAGAATACCTCCTGGATATCATCATACTGCCCAACATCTTTTTCCAAAGCCTGAAAAATTCTTCCTCTACAAAAGGGATAACCCAATTTATCAATAAATCCTCCCGCTGCACCTGCATATTCAAAATATTCCTTTCGTTTTAAATCCAAGATCTTAGGTTGGACTATTGAAATTTCGGACGATTTTTGGAACGTGTCCCGTATAGGTACTAACCAATTTGGTGTAACTTCTACATCTGAGTTCAGTAGACAATAGACGTCCGCATCGATGTGCTTTAACCCGTCATTGTAACCTTTGGCAAATCCGCCGTTGGACTTATTTTGAATCAATTGGACCGAGGGAAAGGATGTATTTATCAAATGGACGGACCCATCGGAGCTATTGTTGTCTATCACATAGATCGAGGTTCCTTCAGAGTATTGCAGCACCTTAGGTAGAAACTGTGCCAACAGCGACTCCCCGTTCCAATTTAATATGACGATAGCAATTTGCAAAACGGAAGCAAATTAACGGCGAAAATCAGGAATATCCTCCAAAAAAGAATACTTTTCCTGGATGTGGTCCATTTGGCAATAATAGTGAACCAATCCGTTCGTCACCATAAGGTATTTGGCCCTGAGTTCGTGATTGTAACGGGCAATTTGGTCAAATGTGGCTTGGGTGATTTCCACATTGGGAGCCTTGCATTCCACCAGAATCTCTACAGAACCCGAAGGATTGAAAACGACAACATCGTATCTTTTTTTCAACTGGTTCACCTGAAGTTGTTTCTCCACATTTATCCGGATTTTGGGATATCGCTTCGTTTCCGCAAGAAAATGGACCACGTGCTGGCGAACCCATTCTTCCGGTTGGAGATACACAAATTTTTTACGGATGATGTCAAATATGGACAAGGTATTTTCGCTACTTTTGAAACGAAAGGAATAGGTAGGAAAATTCAAAGTCTGCATTTCGCAAAGGTGACACTTTTTTCAATATGGACAGAATCAAGGAAATTGTAGCTGATGTTGACAATAAAACCCCCAAGCCGCTCTATTTTTTGATGGGGGACGAGCCCTACTACATCGATAAGATTTCCAAATACATTTCTGAAACTCTTTTGACAGAGGACGAGAAAGGATTCAATCAAATGGTGCTTTATGGAAGAGATACCTCTATTGAAGAAATTGTTTCAAGCGCCAAACGTTTTCCTATGATGGCAGACCGCCAAGTGGTCCTTGTCAAGGAGGCCCAACATCTTTCGCGGACCATAGAAAATCTGGTAAAGTATGCTGAAAATCCCCAGCCCTCAACTGTGCTGGTGTTCTGCTATAAAAATAAAAAGCTGGACAGACGAAAAAAGTTGTACAAAGCCATCCAAAAGAATGGAGTACTGTACGAAAGTAAGAAACTGTATGAAAATCAGGTAGAGGAGTGGATTCGAAAAACACTTAGTGGCAGGGGCTATGGAATTTCCCCTAAGGCGTGTCGACTTTTAGTGGAATTTTTGGGTACGGATTTAAGTAAAATCAACAACGAATTGGAAAAGTTGATTTTGGTGATATCAAAGGGAACCAATATAACGCCTCAAAGTATTGAAGAGCATATTGGTTTCAGTAAGGATTTCAACAATTTTGAGCTAAAAAAAGCGATTGGAGAAAAAGACATGGGCAAGGCAGCTCGTATAACGGACTATTTTGCGAACAATCCAAAAGACAATCCATTTGTGGTCACTATTGCGACTTTAACCAATTTTTTTGTTCAGTTGCTCCAATATCACGGGCTTTCCGACCGTTCGCCAAATACGGTTTCCAAAACCTTGGGAATCAATCCCTTTTTTGTTCAAGAATACGTTGTGGCCGCTCAAAACTATCCCATGAAAACCGTAAGTAAAATAATTTCCGGGCTTCGTAAACTGGACTTAAAGAGCAAGGGGGTCGGGGCGTACAATATGGGCCAGGCAGATTTACTGAAAGAATTATTGACCCAATTCTCCTGACAGCTGCTTATTTTTTGTCAATACTGTATTTACCAGGACCTAAAAGAAAAACTACCACAAAACAGGTAAAATACAACAAGGCCAGCTCCTTTTTGGCAAAGGGGTCTCCTCCGTGCACTACGAATGCAGCCACTGCCATGGTGATTGCGGCTGGGACGGCGGCCCAGCGTGTCTTAAGTCCGATGATCAACAAAATGGGGCAAATCATTTCACCGATGACCGTCAGAAATAGGGTAGGAGCAGAACCTATGCCCAAAGGATTGGGAAACTCGGTATTCCCACTTATTAAATTCTGGAACTTTGGAATGCCATGGGTTAGCATGAAACCAGAGGGTAGAATACGTAAAATGGCAAGTCCTAGATGAACAAGAAGGTTGTTTTTCATCAAATGGGGGATTTAAATTTTCGTGAAAGTAAAGATTCTGACTGGATTGCAATAATATCTCTCCGAAAAAATACAATATGGAAGATTACCCTTACAGCGGAATAAAGAGAAAAGATGCCTTGCGCATCTTTTCCTATTTTTTCTCTCCGTTCAGCAGTTTAAAAAGAATATTGTCCAATCCAAAACGACCGGACCCTAAAAAGAGGTTGTAGACGGAAACCCAAAGAAAGCCCATTGCAGGTAACATTCCCCAGGTACCTTGTCCCCATTTTTGTAGAAATATGGCCACCAACATGGTACATAGAATCAAGAAGGCTGCAATCCTTGTTTTTAAGCCCAGTGCCAGGAACAAACCACCGACTGCTTCGCTGAAAGCCCCCATCCACGCAAAAAAGACCGGAAAGGTGGCAAAAATACCTCCATATTCCGCCACGTCCTGCGGAAACCAATCTACAACTTCAAAGAATCCCAAATTCTTTTCAGCCGGACTCCAAGGCATTCCAAATTTAGAGGCTCCAAAATCAAAGGCCAGTAATATGCCGCATAGAAAGCGTATCATACCAAAAAATAAATCGGCAATCCAAAGTTTTTGTAGTACTGGTTGAATTAAAAGTTTTAGAAAATTTTTCATTTTGACTGTTTTTATCGTTGAACGGTTCAAAACTGAAAAAACTACAAGAGATGGGCGCTTCAAATGGTAAATGATGGACTCAAAAGATGATTTGAGCCGTATCAAAACTTGTCGTGGAGGTGTTAAACCGCAGTTCTGAGAAACTCCGTTGGAGAGATTTTGGTGAGTTTTTTAAAAACCCGATTGAAGGTGGCCTTACTGTTGAATCCGCATTCAAACGCCATACCCAGTAACGAAAGTTGTTCATGTTTTTCAGCTTCCACCATTTTTTTGAAGGCCTCTATCCGGTACATATTTACAAAATCGTTGAAGTTTTTTCCAAAGCCAAGGTTAATGGTCTCGGACAGCTGGGCCCGGTTCATTTTAGCTCTTTTCGCTAAATCATTCAGATTGAGCTCTGGATTCAAATAGGGTTTATCCGATTCCATAAGTTTTACCAATTGGTCCAGATTGTCTTTAGAAATTCTCTTGGGGGTAGCGTTGGTTAGTTCTTCCTGCGATATCCGGCCGGAGGGGAAAGGAAAAATAAGTTCTTTCAGTTTTTGGGTATCCGTAAAATAACCTTTAATGCCCACGTAAATGATGGTGAGTCCTGTGAAAAAAATGAGCCACCACTGTTGCATATATCCCAACTTCAGGAAAAATGAGGTTATCACGGTCTGTGCGACGTCATATAGAAATAAAAAAGTGTACAACAAAAGAAAGTTTCTTATCCAGTTCAGCTCCAATTTGTAGGTATTGGAAAAAAAGGCATTGATCTTTCTTCGATAGTTATAAAACATTTGAAAGGTAAACGCGAGATAAAGCAACATTTGGGCAAACCCAAATGCAATCGTTATGGGCAAAACATACGCTTCGTCCAAACTTAGCTTTAAGATGCCATTTTGCACTTCATCGAAGCCGGGTTGAAGGCTATCAAAAATATAGATTGAAAAACGATAGCAAAAGAAAAGGGCAAAGGGAACAAAATGAAATATATCCTTGGCCCTTGACTTGTATTTTGGAGTGGTTATGGACCTTACATACAAGTAAATCAAAGGTGCCACCACTAAACCGACATTGAACAGGGCATAGTTTATTTTGGTGGTTCTATACGTATCATACCATCCCATAAAACCAACGGTGTAACAGGTTTGACCATAACATGTGAATAGAAGAATAAAAAACAAAAATAGGTCGGAAGGATTTTTTCCCCTTGAGTAACGTCGGAGCAGGAGAAAAGCGAAAACTAAACCTTGTAAGGTCAGTAGCAATAATGGGGTGCTGTACTCCTCAAATTCAGGAAATACCAGAAACATGATGAAATGTTAGTTGTTTCTTGACCCAAAATACTAAAAATCCAAAAGCTTGCAAATCTTTTTGATATGTCTGCCCCATTCGTAAAACCCAGGGTATGGCCCTGTTTCCTATCGTAATTTGGGAAATGAGTTTGGGTCGGACTCATGCATTATTCCATACACTTTTTCGAAGATATCCTCTGCATTGGGTTTTGAAAAATAGTCGCCATCTGAGGCATAGGCCGGCCTATGGGGTCGCGCACTTAAAGTTTGGGGCGCACTGTCCAAATACCGATACCCCCCCTGTTCCTCAATAACCTTTTGGACCAAATAAGCTGAACATCCTCCGGGAACGTCTTCATCAATTACCAGAAGCCTATTTGTTTTTTGAATACTTTTTAAGGTATCCTGTGCGATATCGAAGGGAAGTAGGGATTGTGCGTCGATAACTTCGGCGTCAATACCGACCTCGACCAGTTCTTGGGCCACCTTTTCAACAATCCGCAGTGTTGAACCGTAAGATAGTAAGGTTATGTCTGTCCCTTTTCGCATTATTTCCACTTGCCCTATGGGTGTGCAAAATTCCCCAAGGTTGTCCGGTTTCTTTTCTTTCAGACGATAACCGTTGAGACTTTCTATTACCAGGGCGGGTTCATCACTTTTCAGGAGTGTATTGTAAAACCCTGCGGCCTGGGTCATATTTCGGGGGACCAAAATATGGATTCCGCGCAGAAGATGTATCAATCCGGCCATCGGGGAACCTGAATGCCAAATTCCTTCCAAGCGATGGCCCCTCGTCCTAATGATCAAGGGTGCCTTTTGCTTCCCCACTGTTCTATAAAAGAGTGAAGCTAAATCGTCACTCAATGTTTGTATGGCATACAATACATAATCAAGATATTGAATCTCGGCTATAGGGCGTAAACCCCGCATGGCCATGCCGATACCCTGACCGATAATCGTGGTCTCCCGTATTCCTGTATCAGCTATTCGGTCTTCGCCGTATTTTTTTTGTAGTCCTTCCAATCCTTGGTTCACGTCGCCGATATTCCCAGTATCCTCTCCAAACACCAAGGCGTTGGCATATTTAGAAAAAATGGCATCGAAGTTATCCCTTAAAATAATACGTCCATCTACCAAATCCGCATCATCTTTGTAATTTGGGGAAATCGCTTTAACATGGACCGCTCCCGAAGGCGAATCATTATAAAGATGTGAACTATATTTCTCTTGTTCCGATGTTAGGAAATGGGTCGTCCATTGGGAGAGAGCGGATTTTTCAGCAGATTCCTCAGCTATTAGGTAGCGCAATCCTTTTCGGGCAGTGGTGGCCAAATCTTTTTTTAGCGGCTCTTCTATGGCGATTAAATCGTTTTTGAGTTTCTGAATAAAGGTCCGATTGGCACTTTTATCTGATGCGGTCTCCAAAAGATGGACGAGTTGTTTTTTCGATTCCAAATGGGGATGTAGGAATTCTGCCCACGCTTCCTTTTTCGCATTTCGAACCTTCTGCTTGATGCTTCGCTCTAGATTCTTTAATTCTTCTTCAGTACTGATTTTATTTTGAAGAATCCACTCCCTAAATCGTTTATTGCAATCATTTTCTTTTTCCCATTCCAGGCGTTCGGATGATTTGTACCGCTCGTGGGAACCTGAGGTGGAATGTCCTTGGGGTTGGGTCAGCTCGGTTACATGAATAAGTACGGGAACGTGGTTTTCACGGGCAATATCAGATGCATTTTCGAATGTGTGTATCAAGGCCGTGTAATCCCAGCCCTTTACCTTTAAAATTTCGTAACCTGCATTCTTTTCATCTCTTTGAAACCCGGCTAATACCTCAGAAATATTGCTTTTGGTGGTATGGTACTCTGCTGGTACCGATATGCCGTAATCATCATCCCATATACAGATAACCATAGGTACTTGGAGTACTCCAGCAGCATTGAAGGCCTCGAAAAAATGACCTTCGCTGGTACTTGCATTTCCTATGGTGCCCCACGCTACTTCATTACCATTGTTGGAAAATAGTGTAGCATCTATTCCCTGGACGTTGCGATAAATTTTGGAAGCTTGGGCCAGACCCAAAAGTCTAGGCATTTGCCCTGCCGTACACGAAATATCGGCACTACTGTTTTTCTGTTTGGTCAAATCCTTCCACGTACCATCTTCATTAAGACTATGGGTCGTAAAATGACCTCCCATTTGTCTGCCAGCACTCATGGGGTCTTTGGTCAAATCGGTGGTGGCATAAAGTCCATGAAAAAACTGGTTCGGATTTAAAAGGTCCAATGCCATCATAAAGGTTTGGTCCCTATAATAGCCACTTCTAAAATCTCCGTTTTGAAAAGCTCTTGCCATGGCGAGTTGGGGTAGTTCTTTACCATCACCAAATATTCCAAATTTTGCTTTTCCCGTCAACACTTCCCGTCTACCAAGAAGGCTACATTCCCTGCTTGTCACCGCAACCTCATAGTCTTTTAAAATCTGCGATTGGAAATCGTCAAAGGAAAGGTCGGTACTCGTGCTGGGATTGGGTTTCATGTAGAGTTGAAAATTTCGACAAAATTACAAAATGAGGAAGATAATCACAAATAAGAAGATTGTTAATTATTTAGAGGAATCACAAAAAAAATCTATTTATTGATTTATTTTTAAAAATAATTAATTTTTAAGAAGTTTATTTTGTGAAATATTTAAAAGCTAAAACCATTTTCGAGTAAATAGGCTTATTAGTGTCCTAGGGCTCAGCGTAGCCACAAAACGTATTCGTTCCCCATAATTTGGTTGAGCAATCTCATAGCCGTTGTTGGAATAAATTGGGAAATAAAGCTCGAAGAAATCGGTCACCAAGTTCAACCGAATGCCAGAATCATATACAAAACGTGCATTCTGCCCCCTGTTTTTTATGGTACCAATATCTCCATAAAGCTCCACCCACTGCCAGATATTGAAACTAAGGTTCCCGGTCAAAATCCAGTCATTGCCAAAGCGTTCTTCAAAAATGGATTTAAAACCGCCTTCTGCCAAAATGAACTGTTGACTGGTTATTCCCGTGGCATTTTGAGAACGGTTGAGATAGTCCAAATCAAAAAGGTAATCTGTTGGTCTGTCCAGGGCAAAACTGAAAAAATCAGAATCCGTGTTATTGGTTATAAACTTACCTCCAAACACCCGAAGGTTTAACTGGCGATTATTTTCAAATAAGGTGCGGTATTCCCATTCAAACGAAAGCTTGGTAAAATTATCTGCTACTTGGCCGTCCAAGACCCAAGACCGAAAGCGAATTATGTTATTGTCTACATCCCCAAATCTTACATTAAAAACGGAAAAATCAGGTTCCGTATCAATCTCTCCAACCAAATCTTCATCGATATCCCGGAAAACACTGCGCAGGCGTAACAAAAGAATTTTTCGTCGATTTGAGATGAAATCCTTGGGTCTCCAAATAAATGTGGTTGCAGGTGTAATTGTGGTAAATCGGGAATTTTCATCAAAAAAACGGGAACCTCCTCCTAATGTGTACCGAATTTCATTTAAGGTCCCCTTGTTCGGAAAGGTTCGGAAAGTAAACCCTGCCGCTCCCACAACACCCTCTTCTATAAAGGAATAAGATGGGGTCAAATCAAACGTAAAGGGCCGGCTGATGAAAGTTTTGTTATTTATCTTCAATCCCGGCGTAATGCCATTGTTCACATCGAACCTTACTACCGGAACATAAAAAATCTGATTGTAATATGGATTTTCGGTATCCTTAAAAAAACGGAACTGTAGTTTTTTGTTACTGGAAAAGAATCCGTTCAGACTTTTCCAATTATCCCTTTGGTTTTCCTCTGGAATTTTTTTGTCGTAATTGAGTACCAGCCTATTCTCTCCATTCTTGGGGATGGTAAACGTGCGTGATGTATCGATATCCGTGAACCAATACTTGGAGACGACCGAATCTTTTTGAAGCCCAAACAAGGATATGGGCACGTTGGTGCCGCTTTTGTTCTTAAGGGTAAAGGTGATGGAATCTTCAGTTTTGGAAACCTTTTTTATCTTGAAATTGATGTTGTTTCTCGATGCAACATACTCTTCAAAAAACCAATCGATTTCTTTGGGAGATTTATTTTTTAGAATGTTTTCAAAATCTGACGCTTTTAAATTGGGCCGCAACATGAAGTCTTCAAAAAACTCCAAAATCGTTTTATCCACTGCATCATAACCGATATACTCACCTAAAAAAGCCATGCCCAATCCGGCCTTGTACGGATTTGCTATTTTTTGGTTGAAACGGACCAAAGAATCATTGGCGGTTGCGAGGGCCTGATGGTTATTTCTGCGCACGGATAGCATCTGGAGTAAATAATACTGCTCATTGAAATCCATTTTGGCCAAGTTGTATGAACGGAATCCCCATAATCGAGACAGTTTTCCAGTAAACTTTTGGTCAGGGTAAAATTCGTCCACGTATTTTATCAGCAGATAGTTTACTATGGCATCGTTTACCCATCTTTCCTTGCGTTCATCCAAATAAAGTGTTTCCCTGACAAGACTGTTCAGGGCCGTCTTCAGAAACTTCATCTCAAACTGAAATTGCTCTCGGTAGGGCCGTATAAAATTGGGTAACTGGTTGATACCGTAAAGCGGACTTCTATCGTATTCCAATTCACTGACCAATAAGTTTTTATGCGGATAATGCCCTAAATTTTCCTCAATGAACTTGGCTACCTTATGGATTGAGATTCCCTGGGAAATATCATCGTATTTTGAGGTTTCGATATCGGTGGTCACCGTTAAAAACTGGGTAATGTGTTTTGTGAAATTTTTCTCTGGGGTCAATACAATTTCACAACTCTTTCTATTGAAACCCCTTAAAATCGCTTCATTTCCCACCGAAAAGTTGGTCTCTGATTCTACGTTATAGTTTGTTCCCAAAAAAAGACCCCGAGGGTAAGTTATTGTAATCTTGGAGTTGGCAATGTCAGTCTGAAGGTCATATAAATCCTTATTGGAATATAATTTCCAACCATCATCAAAAACAGCTGGGGTCAAATACCAATCCTTAAGATAAAATCCGCCCTTGTACCCATGCCCGTATCCGGTGTATCGGCTACTGGGCAGGTCTAAATCGTAGGTCAAGAAAATCTCTACCGAGTCACCGGGTTGTAGTGTCTGGTTGAGTTCTATTTTCAGAATGTCGATTTGCCCGGTCCTTTCCCATTCCAGCCCTGAGTAGGAATCGTCCACGATACTTTTTATCTGGGTAAAACCTCGATTTTTATCTTTTGCCAAATGGAGACTTCTCTTGAACTCTTCCCCAAATCGTTTGGCCAAAGCCGTCTTTTTACTGGAGTAGGAATGGTTCCAATCATTGAAGTAAATAACGTTGAGTCCTTTCCCGGATGAATTCACATATTTAAGTCGCTGCTTTACCTTAATTATGTTCGTTGTCCCGTCCAGTTTTGCTTCTACTTGATTTGTATGTTGGCCAACAAGTAATGAAGGCCCAAGAAAAAAACCTAGGGTTACAAACAGAAGGTATGGGATACTTTTTCGGTACAAGACAATCGCGGCGGATTAAAAGTTGGGACTTAACATGCGACCTTTGTAAAAATCATCTATAATTTCAACCACTTCTCTCGGAGAGTCCACCAAACGTATCAAATCTAGGTCTCCAGGACTGATTGTTCCCGCCTCAAGCATGGTGTCTTGTATCCAGTTCATCAGTCCCCCCCAAAATTTGCTCCCTACCAAAATTATAGGGAATTTGTGGATTTTATTGGTCTGGATTAGGGTAATGGATTCAAAAAGTTCATCCAAGGTACCGAAACCACCAGGCATCACCACAAAACCTTGGGAGTATTTTACAAACATCACTTTTCGAACGAAGAAATAGTCAAAATCCAAGCTTTTATCGCTGTCAATATAAGGGTTGTTATGTTGCTCAAAGGGGAGGTCTATGTTAAGGCCCACGGAAGTTCCATCGGCTAAACTTGCTCCTTTGTTACCTGCTTCCATGATACCGGGACCCCCACCGGTTATTATGCCGTAACCTGCTTCGGAAACACTTTGGGCCACATTCACCGCCAGTTCATAATACGCATCTCCAGGTTTTGTTCGGGCAGACCCGAAAATGGAAACACATGGGCCGATAGCACTCATTTTTTCAAAACCATAAACAAATTCTCCCATAATTTTAAATATGGCCCAAGAATCGTTGGTCTTGATTTCGTTCCATCCTTTGGTATGTTGTTCCTTTCGCATTTGTATTGTTTGTTTTACACGGCTTTGGCTATCTTTTGTTTTGTATTTTCCAATTCCTTTTTTAAGAATCTTGCGGTATGGCTTTTTTTGTCCTTTGCTACCTCTTCCGGTGTGCCTTTGGCCACTATCATTCCTCCACCACGACCTCCTTCATAGCCAATATCAATAATATAGTCCATCATTTTTATCACATCCATATTATGCTCTATGACCAGAATGGTATTGCCTTTGTCCACAAGTTGGTTAAGAACGTCCATGAGTACCCGTATGTCCTCAAAATGTAGTCCGGTCGTTGGCTCATCCAAGATATAAAAGGTGTTTCCAGTATCCCGCTTGGAAAGCTCGGTAGCCAATTTTACCCGTTGCGCCTCACCTCCAGAGAGTGTTGTGGATTGCTGCCCTAGTGATATATAACCGAGCCCTACATCTTTTATTGTTTTCAGTTTCCGGTAAATCTTTGGTATGTTCTCGAAAAAGTCAACCGCTTCGTTGATGGTCATTTCCAGGATATCAGCAATGGACTTTCCCTTGTAACGGATTTCCAACGTTTCACGATTAAAACGTTTCCCGTTACACGTCTCGCATTCCACATATACGTCAGGTAAAAAATTCATTTCGATTACCTTGAGCCCTCCGCCCTGACAGGTTTCACAACGTCCTCCGGCAACATTGAAACTGAATCGTCCTGGTTTGTACCCTCGAATAGTGGCTTCTGTGGTTTTTGCAAAAAGAGAACGGATTTCACTAAAGACCCCGGTATAGGTTGCCGGATTTGAGCGCGGTGTTCTACCAATTGGGGACTGGTTGATGTCGATGACCTTATCCACGTGTTCCAAACCCGTTATTTTTTTGTAGGGCATCGGCTTTTTTACGCCATTGAAATAGTGGGCATTCATTATGGGATAGAGGGTCTCATTGATCAATGTGGATTTTCCGCTTCCGGAAACACCTGTAACCCCGATAAGTCGACCTAAAGGGAATTCCGCTGTGACGTTTTTTAGATTATTTCCTGTGCATCCCGAAAGGACAATTTTTTTTCGGTTTCCCTTTCTTCGGTGCAATGGCACAGGTATCTCAAGGGCCCCGGACATGTATTGAGCGGTCAGGGTCGTATGATTTTTGAGACCTTCTGGTTTTCCTTCCGAAATAATCTCACCACCATGTTTTCCCGCTTTGGGTCCGATGTCTATGACATGGTCGGCATGTTCTATCATATCTTTGTCATGTTCAACCACAATGACCGAATTTCCGATGTCCCGGAGTGATTCCAAAGAATTGATTAATCGTTCATTGTCCCTTTGATGCAGTCCAATGCTGGGCTCGTCCAAAATATACAGGACCCCAACCAATTGCGATCCAATTTGGGTGGCAAGTCGAATACGTTGCGCCTCTCCACCAGAAAGCGATTTGGAACTCCGGTTTAAGGAAAGATAGTCCAGGCCCACATCCAGTAAGAACTGTATTCGGGTTTTAATCTCTTTGATGATTTCCTCCGCTATCTTTTTTTGATTGCCTTTTAAAGTACTTTCCAGATGATTAAAAAAGTCTGCGAGCTCAGCAATATCCAGTTGAGCAAGTTCGGCGATATTTTTTTCTCCAATTTTAAAATAGAGCGACTCCTTTCGTAGGCGGGCACCTTTGCATTCCGGACAAGACACTTTGTCCATATATTCTTTGGCCCAACGTTTTATTGATGTGGAGTTGGCCTCCTCAAACTGTGTTTTTATAAAGTTGGAAATACCTTCATAGTCGATTTTATATTGACGTTTTACACCCAGCGTTTTGGAGTCCACTTCAAAACTTTCTTTCCCACCGTTCAAAATTATGTCCATCGCCTCTGAAGGGATTTTTTCGATTGGATCGGTCATTTCAAAGTGATACCGCTGTGCTATGGTTTCCAGTTGCTTAAAGGCCCAGGATTTTTTGTATTCTCCAAGGGGCTTGATACCCCCTCCCTTAATGGACAATTTTTTATTCGGAAAAATCTTTTGTTCGTTCACCTCATACACATGGCCTAATCCATTACAAACAGGGCACATCCCCTTCGGTGAATTAAATGAGAAGGTGTTTGGTTCAGGTGTTGGATACGAGATGCCTGTGGAAGGGCACATCAAATCCCTGCTAAAATAGCGCGGTACCGTTTCACTTTCCTCCAAAACCATAAGTACATTATTGCCACTGTACATCGCTGTATTGATGGTCTCTCTCAATCTTTTTTGAAAATCCTCACCTTCTGCGACCTTCAAGCGGTCTATTACAATTTCGATGTCGTGGGTCTTGTAGCGATCGACTTTCATGCCCTTAACAATGTCTAGTATCTCACCATCAACACGAACTTTTACGAAGCCTTGCTTCGCAATTTGTTCAAAGAGTTCCCGATAATGTCCTTTACGTGATTTGACGACCGGTGCCAACACATTTATTTTTTTCCCGGAATAGGATGAAATGATTAAATCCTTTATCTGTTCATCACTATAGCTCACCATTTTCTCTCCCGTATTGAAACTGTAGGCATCCCCCGCACGGGCAAAAAGCAGTCTTAAAAAATCGTATACCTCGGTTATGGTCCCTACAGTGGAGCGAGGGGATTTGGAGGTGGTTTTTTGTTCAATGGCGATAACCGGGGAAAGACCATCAATTTTGTCAACATCTGGTCGTTCAAGCCCTCCTAAAAACTGTCTGGCGTAAGCAGAAAAAGTCTCGATGTACCGTCGTTGGCCTTCTGCATAAATCGTGTCGAAGGCCAAGGAGGATTTACCACTTCCTGAAAGCCCCGTGATGACCACTAGTTTTTCCCTGGGTATGGTTACATCTATATTTTTAAGGTTATGGACCCTTGCGCCCTTGACCTCAATATGTTCTTCGTATTCAATCATAGCAAAGCTCCAAAAATAGGGATTTGGTGTGTAATATGGAAAAGGGTTTGGGTTTCGTTTTTGTTAACTGAAGGTGTATTTTTGAACAATTGTTTGATAAAGCTAAAGTGTTATGAAATTACTTGGAATTGGTTCGAGAATTCACCATTCGGAGCACGGCAAGGGAGTAGTGACCAATGTTTCCTCTAAACTCTATTGGGTCACTTTTATGGAAAATGGATTGGAAACCATTGGATTGGATGCTGATTTTGAAGTCATAGAAGCAGTTACAGAGGAAGTGGATGCCGTGAGTTTTTTCGATGTGGAACGATCTCTTGTCCAAATTTTGGAAAAATGGAGCGATACCCATGAAAAAGTGGCCTTGGGTGATAAATGGAAGGGTGGAAAACTGATTTTGGAACCGGGCGGGGAACTTGCCAACAAAGAAATGCCTATTGAAACCTTTTTTCACAAAATTGTTATGGTGCGGGACCGTATCCGCGTAATGGAACAAAAAATTAACAGCAGTAAAAATTTGGATGATCACGAAAAAGTGGACTTACAGCAGTATATTACAAGAATTTACGGAAGTTTGACCTCGTTCAATGTGCTTTTCAAGAACAAGAGTGACCAATTTATAGGTGAGCGTTCAAAATAATGTTGGGAAAGGACCATCGGCATTTATCTACAAATCACTTAGTAAAATTAGGGAGCAGTATTTAAGAATGTTGGGTTCCCAATAACCGACACGTAAAAAATCTATTTGAATTCTTCTAGTTCACAGTTTCCTTCTGAGATCAAAGCATCTCTTTTTTCTCACTTAAATACTTCCAATACCTTTTGGGCACGTGCTGTGTGTGCAATTTTTTATTGATGCGCGATTTTATGTGGGTACTTTTAAAATAATCGTTCCAGAGGGTTTGATAGTCATATTCTTCGTTCAAAAATGCATCGCTTTTATGAACTTTATTGAAGTGGATCTCCTTGAGGTTCAAACTGACCAATGCCACGTTTTGTAAATCATAAAAAATTCCATACTTCCGCTTTACATCATAAATTAACCATTGTTGGTCCGCATAACGATTTCTAAAATGTTTGGAAATCAAAGGAAGAACATTGAAGTCCGGTTCAATATTGCAGAAATAAATTTCGTCTCGCGTCAACTGAAAACGAACGAAAGCCTCCATACGATGTTTTTCCCTACCAACAGAGCGTGCTAATTGACTAATTTTCAAAATTGTTTCATCAGAAAAATCATGATGCCCCTCTTTTTCGGAGCCCATTAGTTTTCGTATGTAGCGATACAACATCAACTCAACTCCTTCCATTTCGCTCAGGTAGGCAAAATAGATTTTTGAAATGGCTGAATAGCTTTTTTTTCGGATACCGTTCCAAACCCGTTTTGCTTTTTCAACCTGGGTGAATACCGTTTCCATATCAGAAAAAAGACCATTCTGAACTTGACTATGGGTTTGGATGTCCATCACATCGATTTTCTCTTCGAACGCAGTGAAAACTGCTGTAAGAAATCCATTAAAACTGCCGTCGTAAATAAGAATCTTTGAGGAATTCATGGGTGTTTAATTAAAAAGTGCTAACTGTTGATTGTATTGTTTTCTAAACTTCCCTTGCGAGTTTTGTAAAATAAGTCCCTTTATTCTTTCAGCATCAAGGTCTCTTTTTTCCCAGTTCTTAGAGTCACAGATGATAAAATATTTTGCGCGGTTCAATGAGACACCTATTCTCTTGAGATGCTCCCAATTTAGTTTTCGAAATTGCCTCGCTTTGATAATTTTGGCTACGGATTGCATCCCTAAACCTGGAATTCTTGCCAAAAGCCGTTTGTCCACCTTGTTTACATCCATAGGGAAATAATGCAAATTCCTTAAAGCCCAGGCCAACTTAGGGTCGATATCCATTTCCAAATTAGGATGCTCATGGTTCAAAAGTTCATTTACGGAAAAGCCGTAAAATCGCAATAACCAATCCGTCTGGTAGAGTCTGTTTTCGCGTAGCATGGGAACTTGCGAACCCAAAGAGGGTAGTCTTTCGTCATCTGCAACCGGAACATATCCGGAATAATAAACTCGCTTCATATCGTACTGTGTATAATAGAAAGTAGCAGAATACATTACGTCCTTGTCCGTCTCGTTCGTAGCCCCCACAATCATTTGGGTGCTTTGCCCCGCAGGGGCATATTTTGGGGTACTTTTCAAAACCTTACGTTCGTTTTGATATCGAACAAGTTCATTTTTTACCTTGAGCATTGGCTTGGTAAAATCTTCGTGCTTTTTATCCGGTGCGAGAAGTCTAAGTCCAGAAACTGTGGGAACCTCGATGTTCACTGAAAGCCTATCAGCATACAATCCCGCCTCATACATCAGCTCATCGCTGGCACCTGGAATGGATTTGAGATGGATATATCCATTAAAACCCTCTTCTTCCCGAAGTTTTTTGGCCACGGCGATCAAGCGTTCCATGGTATAGTCCGGATTTTTAAAAATACCAGAACTCAAAAACAGCCCTTCGATATAATTTCTTCGGTAAAAGTTAATGGTAAGGTCAACGACTTCTTGAATTTTGAAAGCAGCTCTTTTCACATCATTGCTTTTCCGGGTGACGCAATAGGCACAATCAAATATGCAGTAATTAGTGAGTAAAATTTTTAAAAGGGAAATACATCGACCATCTTCAGTGTAACTGTGGCAAATGCCCATTTTGGAAGCATTCCCTAACCCTTTGTTTGTATTTTTTCGATTACTCCCACTGCTGGCGCAAGAAACGTCATATTTGGCCGCATCAGCCAAAATGTTCAGTTTTTCCCGAATTCTTTCAAAATTCATAAGTTTGGTAATTAATCCAAAAATATGGAATATTTCCTAAATATGGAAATAATCCAATAATTCTTTGGAAATAATCCAAATTTTATATCTTTGAAGGGAAATGGAAAATGAGATAACCGTAAAGCGTTTTACAGAAATCCGCAGGGACAAAGGGTTCACACAAGCTGAATTTGCCAGTTTGTTGGGTATTTCCAACACCACGGCAGATATTGAACGGGGGAGAACAAAGCTATCCGGTAAGGTGGTCGCGGAGTTGTTAAAACAATTTAAAATCAATCCGCTTTGGCTTTTTGGCGAAAGTGATGAGAAGTATTTAGAAACTTCCCACACTAGTGTGATTCCTAAAGTAGTCACCGTGGATAATGCCGATAGGGATAACATGGTATTGGTGAACGCGAAAGCGGCGGCGGGTTATCCCCAAAATATCCAAGATACAAGTTGGTACCAGCAATTGCCTGCATTTGACTTGCCCATTCCAGAGTTTAGGAACGCTACCTACAGGGGATTTCAAGTGGAAGGGGACAGTATGTTGCCCAATTTAAAGCCGGGCGAATGGGTCTTGGCCAGGGCTATTGAGCATATCGACCATGTCAACTCCAACAAGATGTATGTTGTGGTGCTCCAAGACGCTGTTATGGTAAAGAAAATAGAAAAACGACCCAATTCAAATAACATTACTTTAGTTTCCTTGAACGAGACCTATCCTCCTTATGATATAAAACCATTTCAGATTCAGGAAATATGGGAAGTGAGCAGTAAACTTACTTTTAATGTGGATGCCACTACAGAAACAGGACTTTTACGACAGTTGCAACAGTCTATGGAGGAATTAAAGAGACAAGTGGGACAAACCAAGCATTAATTACAGATTCTTGCCTATATTAGAGAGGTGACCAACCTCTTTTTGGAATGAAAATCTTTTTTTTGGGAGTATATAGTCTGGTTTTGGTCCTGAATTGTGGGGCCCAAACCCAGCGGGACACTCTGGTGGTAGGGTATACTTCAGCTGCACCTTTTATCATTACAGGTAATTCTGGATTGGAAGGAATCAACGTTTGGCTTTGGAAACGTGTTGCGGAGGATTTGAACCTTGACTACGTGTTGAGACCAATGGTTTTCTCCGAAATGTTGGACTCGCTTAAATCTGGCAATCTGGATGTTAGTATCAATCCACTTACCATTACCAGTGAGCGAAGCAAGGCTATGGAATTTACGGATTCGTTCTACGCTTCCCATTCTACAATAGTAATCGCGAGAGAATCCTCATTTCAGAAAATCAAGAGATTTATCGCGTCTTTTTTCCAAGCAAATTTTATCCGGGGATTTTTAGTGCTATTTGTGCTGCTATTGTTTTTTGGAGTTTTGATTTGGCTGTTCGAGCGGCGAAAGAATCCAGAGCATTTTCGACCGGGTAAAAGGGGACTTTGGGATGGTCTTTGGTGGTCCGTTGTCACTTTGACCACCGTTGGATATGGTGATAAATCCCCAATTACACGTCTTGGAAAATTGACCGCTTTGGCACTTATGTTCAGCGGATTGTTATTTGTGTCGGGCTTGACCGCCAGTATCGCATCCAGTTTAACCGTCAATCAGCTGTCCAATGAGAATGGTAGCTTTAACGATTTCAAGGAACGGACAGTGGGCACTATTAAAAGTTCAGAGGCCGATGACTTTTTAAAGGTTCATTTTTTTAAGGATGTACATACGTATCCCAGTCTTGTTCCTGGTCTTAAAGATTTGAAGCAGCAAAAGTTGGACGCTTTTATTTATGATGCCCCAATTGTGAAATACCGTATCAAAAAGGACTCAAGTTTTCAAAAACTAGAGGTGCTCCCCCTTAAATTTGATGTGCAGTTTTACGCGTTTGGTATTAGAAAGGACCAAGTAGTTTTAGAGCAGGCCATTTCCCAAAAAATTTTGGAAATCATTGAAACTCAGGAGTGGCAAGTTATCCTTTCCGAATTTGGCCTTTCTGAGCTTTAGTTGTACACTCGTATGATTTCGCCTGTGCCCCTTCCAAAAACGCTTCGCATATAGGCATCGGTCACTTTTCGCATAGGGATGGGCGTATGTCCTGGAAAGTAGTCCTTGTACCTTTCGTAAGCATCCTCAACAAGACCGGAGGAAACGACGTTGATTCGTTGGGCATTTTCCAATTCCAATGCGGCTGCAAGCACAAAACTGTGAATGGCACCGTTTACCATAGCTGCACTTGTCGTTTGAACTACGGGGTCGTCGGCTAGAATGCCCGTGGTCAACGTGAAAGAGCCACCTTTTTTCAAAAAGCTTTGTCCTAGACGTACCAGGTTTACCTGCCCCATCAGTTTACTGTTCAGGCCTATATGAAAATCTTCCTCGGTCATCTCCTTAAAAGGCGCCCATTTTGCTTCTCCTGCTATGCAAATGATAGCATCCAGTTCCCCAGTGTTTTGAAACATATTTTTTATAGATGCACTGCTTTCCAAATTTACCAGAACCTCGCCTTGACTTCTCGAAGCAATGATAATCTCGGCTTTTTCAGAAAGTGTCTCAACGACTTTTTTTCCGATTGTGCCCTGACCTCCTATGACAACAATTTTCATCTTTCTTCAGTATATGCTTTTACATCACCCATTTTTAAAGTGAAAGGGCCAAGTTTGTGGGATTTGGGCAGGTGTGCCCCACTTTGGGAAATGAACCAATCCTCCCAAGATGCTTCCAGACCACCAACTGGTATAATTTGGACCCACATTTTGTAAGCTTTTGGTAATCCTTTTTCATCCAAAATCCATAAATAACTATCTCCTGGAGTAGTCCCGCCCAAGGCATAGGTGACCAGAAGGCCTTCAGTCCCATCCTCTAAACCTACGATGGCCCGTTGCGTTCCCTTGTCAAACACTTTATAAGGAGCTACCAACCAAAACGAGTCGTTGTTAAAGTTTTTGAGAGCTTTTTCAATAAGTTTTTGTTTTTCTTCGGACCCAATAGGTCTACCTTTTCGCGATACCTCACTTTTATCGAGATCGGTGAGTTCCAAGTTCACGGTGATTTCATCCCAATTGATTTTTACTTGACCTGTTTGTTTGTCCCAGATATAGTTGTTGGTACCGTTTTGAAAAGACCATTCCAAAAATCGAGTTTTTTCATAGGCGGAGTGGTTTAGGGCCGCCAGCATTTTATGTGCCAGAGCGTCTGCCGCGGCACCTTCTTTTCCCTTGGGCAACTCCTCATGCATCCACCAACCAAAAATCACAAAGCACACCATTCCGGCGATTAGGAGAATTCCAATTCGTTTAAAGAACCTTCTCATAATTTATTTTGTTGGAGATGATAGTTGCCAATTCGTGCGCAGCTTCAGGTTTGTTCCTGAACCATAATTCAGGTTCGAAAATTTCCAGTTCTGCGAGGGCCCAGTTCCCTTCATTATCCCTGAATATATCGACGCGGGCATAAACCGGTAGTTCTGGACAAGCATGGACCACCGTGTTCGCAAAATCAATCTCTGTTTTGGAGGGGTGGTACACATGAACGCTGCCCCCATAGTCATCTTGAACCCTAAAATCCCCGGCTTTAGCTCTTTTTAATACGGCATGAGAAAATTTCCCTTGAAAAAAAATCAGGGATAGCTCTCCTTCGGAAACAATATTGGCCTGGAATTCTTGAAGCATCATGGCTTCCTTCGCAACCAAATTTTGAAAGCGCCATTCAAAATCCTCTATTTGGTTCCTATTTATTTTGAACGTATTTCGTGCGGCTCCGGCGATACAAGGTTTAAGCACTACATCCACAGTGTTGAAAAGATGTTGTTCCTGGGCCTTTTGTATCCCTTCACGCAGTGATAATCGGGAACCTTTTTCTACAAAAAACGTTTTGGGAATATTGATTTTCTTGGAATGGAGTTCTTCCAAATAGTGCTTATCGATATTCCAAGTGATGAGTGGGGCGCTGTTGATAAACCGCGTCATTTCCTTTGTTCTATTCAACCAACGGAAGAACTCATCAAAGCGGTCGAAATAATCCCAAGTAGCCCTGAACAGGGCAAATTTGGCAGATTTCCAGTCAAATTGTGCATCATCCCAAGCCTTTCGAACAACGCTGAGCCCTTTTTCCTGAACTGCCTTTGCAACCAACTGGTCTTCCAAAATAACATTGGAGATGTAGTTATTGTCCGCTTTGGGGACGAGATATCTGGCATCCGTAAGAAGAACCACATCATACATCCTGTCCACCTTTAAAACCCTAATGCGGTGTCATCTCCCCGCTTGTCCGCTCCACCTTCCAATCTACCATCTGGAAGCACCCGAATCGCATCTACTTTTCCGATAATAGGGGTTCTGCCCTCCAAAATATGGTATCCTTTTTCTTCCAATTTGGACTTTAGCTCTAGAGAAAATCCTTCTTCTTCAAATGTGACCATATCGGGTAACCATTGGTGATGGAACCTCGGTGCATTTACCGCTTCTTGCATGCTCAAGTTAAATTCATATACATTTAAAATGGTTTGTGCCACTGCTGTAATAATTGTAGAACCTCCAGGAGTACCTACCACAAGGTATAACTGTCCATCCTTTTCAACAATGGTGGGTGTCATGCTACTGAGCATTCGCTTTTGCGGAGCGATGCTATTGGCTTCGGCCCCTATTAACCCAAACATGTTAGGGACCCCGGGTTTTGCACTAAAATCGTCCATTTCGTTATTTAGAAAGAAACCCAGTTCCGCACAGTACAGTTTGGAGCCATAACCACCGTTCAATGTTGTCGTCGCCGAAATGGCATTTCCAAAGGAATCCACAATGGAGTAGTGGGTGGTTTCACTACTTTCAACAACCTCTACTTCACCATGGGAAACCTCAGAGGATAATGTGGCCTTATCAAAAGAAAAGTCTTTCATCCTCTGTTCCAAGTAGGAATCGCTCAAAAGTACATCCAAGGGTATATTTACAAAATCAGGGTCTCCCAAAAAGTAATTCCGATCGGCATAGGCCCTTCGGGAAGCTTCCGTAAAAAGTTGAACGGTCTTTAAAGAATTATGCCCCAGTTTAGAAATTGGATAGGGTTCCATCATTTTAAAAATCTGGTTAATGGTAACCCCTCCGCTACTTGGGGGACTCATGGAAATAACTTTTAAATCTTTGTACGTAAAAACAATGGGTTGCCGCCATTGGGCTTCGTACAGTCCAAGGTCTTCTTCTGTAATAAAGCCCCCTTTTTCTTGGACAAACGATGCCAGCTTTTCGGCAATTTCTCCACCGTAAAAACCTTTCTTTCCATTTTTCATTATGGTACCCAAAGTATTCGCCAATTCAGGATATTTTATGGTATCACCTGGCTGGAAAGCTTTGGCAAATTTTGTAGAATCCCCATTGACTTCAACGAAACGTTCCCGGTAACTCTCCAGTCGCTTCGCTTGCTTTTCCGTAACTACTACTCCCGCTGTGGCCAGTTCAATCACAGGTTGGAGAATTTCATTTAAAGGAAGCGTCCCAAATTTTTCATGGACTTCCAAAATACCGGCCACCGTTCCAGGAACTCCAACTGCCGTCGCACCAACTGTGCTCATCTTGGGAATTACGTTTCCCAACGAGTCCAAATACATATCCTTATGTGCCGATAATGGCGCTTTTTCACGATAGTCCAACCCACCGATATTCCCATCCTGCTTTCGATAAACCATAAATCCACCTCCGCCTAAATTGCCCGCGAAGGGATAGGCCACCGCCAAGGCCATTTCTGTTGCTACCATGGCATCAAAGGCGTTACCTCCCTTTTTCATTATCTCTGTTCCTATCCTTGATGCTTCTTCCCGTGCAGAGACCACCATAGCTTTTTCAGTGACCAGGCCCGTTGGAACGGCTGGCTGTTTTTTACATTGTAAATACAGGGTGCCAAGCGCTAGAAGAAGTATACGTTTTTTCATAAATGATTTATTTTTTCTTGCGAAAAGGTAACTAATTCTTTAAAAAAATCGGTGAATTCGGATTCAAATGCAGTGTAGTGTTCTTCTAAATCCAAAATGGCCCTATTCATTTTGGAACGATTTTGGGTTCTTCTGTCCATGCCTTGAAGCACTCTCGAAATACCTTCTAGTTTCGCATAGCTGTAGAGCCAATCGTCCGCTACCATGTACGGTAACATGCGCTGCGTTCCCAAAGGTAGAATAGCGTAATTGTCCTTCAGTAAATCATAAAAGCGATTGGTGTAGCTTTTTAGAGGTACCGTGGAATACAAGTTCCAATTTTTGGCCAAAAAATGATCGTAATAAATATCTACGATTACTCGACTATAATGGCTATAGTTTTTGTGCAGGCGTTTGCTGCTCAGTTTGGGAATGGGGTGGGCATCCGTAAATGTATCAATCTCGCGATGAAGCAATATTCCCTTTTGTACCCGTTCCGGAAAATGTTTGTACTTATTGCCCCGAATATGGTCAGCAAAAAAATTACCAAGTGTTATTTCCGCATCATCAAAAGAAAGGTAGATATGGGCAAGGAAGTTCATGCTAGTTCGGTTGCGGGATATCCGCTAGTTGGGCATTATCAAATTCTTCCTGGGTCGTATTTGTGTTGGAGTCAATTTTGAATTTCCAACGATTCTCTTGATAAACAAGTACCGTACTCAACTTTCCATAACCGTAGCGATTGGGTTCATTGGATATTTTGGAAATGAGTCTATAGTATCCGCTATCATATATGGTATTTCCAACTTTTTGTCTGCTGGTAATTTTAAACTCAAGTTCGAGTTTTTGGCCGCTTTCCGCGGATTTTTTAAAAAAGGCACTGAAATATGCGCTTATTTTTTTGTTACCTACTATAGAATTTGGGGGGGAAGAATCATACAAATTGAGAAGTACGCCATCTGTTGTATAAATAGCTTGCAAAATTTTGGCATCCAGAGCTTTATAGGCTATGCTGAAACTCTCGTACACCGCATTGGGACCTGTTTCTTTTTCTTGGCTAAGCATCACCATGGGCAAGAGCACCACAAACCAACGCAAAATGTAAAATTTCATTTGTGTTCGTATTTAAAGCGGGAATTTACAAAGACAAAACATAGAATCTCGTCTATCCCTATATATTTGCAAAAAAATAACCATGACGCTTATAAAATCTATCTCTGGAATTCGTGGTACGATTGGAGGTGCAACAGGAGACAACCTCACGCCAATAGATGCGGTCAAGTTTGCCGCAGCGTATGGAACTTGGCTAAAATCCTATTCCAAGAAAGAGAAACTGACGGTTGTGATAGGACGTGATGCCAGGCTTTCGGGTGAAATGATTCAAAATTTGGTGGTATCCACCATAATAGGTTTGGGAATCGATGTCTTGGATTTGGGGTTGTCCACAACTCCCACTGTGGAAATAGCGGTTCCCCTTGAACATGCGGATGGTGGAATTATTCTGACAGCGAGTCACAATCCAAAGCAATGGAACGCCCTTAAACTATTGAATGAGAAGGGTGAGTTTTTAGATGGAGAGCAGGGAAAAAAAATATTGGAAATTGCCCAGCAGGGCACTTTTGATTTTGCTGCGGTAGATGATTTGGGTAGTGTGACCCAAAACAATTCGTATATGGATATCCATGTTGAAGAGGTGCTGAAATTGGATTTGGTCGATAAAGGGACCATTGAAAAGGCAGGTTTTAAGGTGGTGGTTGATGGTGTAAACTCCTCAGGGGGTATTGCCATCCCTAAATTGTTGGATGCTTTAGGGGTTGAAACCGTAAAGCTATATTGTGAACCCACAGGGCATTTCCCGCATAATCCTGAACCTCTCAAAGAGCACTTACAGGACATTTGCGACTTGGTCATCAAAGAGAAAGCAGATTTTGGTATCGTGGTTGACCCAGATGTGGACCGCTTGGCCTTTATTAGCAATACTGGTGAAATGTTTGGAGAAGAATATACCTTGGTAGCTTGTGCCGATTACGTTTTAAGCAAAACACCGGGAAATACCGTTTCCAACCTTTCTTCCACCAGGGCTTTACCTGATATCACCCACAGGCACGGAGGAGTGTACGCTGCCGCTGCCGTAGGAGAGGTCAATGTGGTTACCAAAATGAAAGCGACCCGTGCCGTCATCGGTGGGGAAGGCAACGGCGGTGTTATTTATCCGGCAAGTCATTACGGAAGGGATGCTTTGGTAGGTACTGCCTTGTTCTTAATGCTTATGGCCGAAAAAGCGTGTTCTGTAGCCGAGTTGCGCGCCAGTTATCCCAGTTATTTCATGAGTAAAAAGAAAATTCAGCTGACGCCAGATTTGGATGTGGATGGCGTTTTGGAAACGATGTATCAAAAATATCAGGAAGAACAAACATCTACCGTGGATGGGTTAAAAATTGATTTTCCTGAAAATTGGGTGCATCTCCGAAAATCAAATACAGAACCTATTATTCGAATTTACACAGAAGCCCAAAGTCAAGACAAAGCGGACGCTCTTGCCAATCGTTTTATTAAGGAAATTCAAGAAGTAGCAGGGTTATAAGAACTATCTAGCGGACCAAGTGAAGGAAATCTTTGTGTTGGCTGGACCAGGTAAACCTTATTGGAAAATCAACTTTTTGATGTTATCATTCCGAGACCCAGTCCAGAATGGATTTTTTGACCAGTTCTTCTTGGGTCCAAACGATAAAATGATTCTCATTTTCTAAAGAAATGGTCTTTAAGCTATCCACCTTACTGAAGTTCTTCTGCATAAAAGCTACATTTTTGTAAGGCACAAGTTTATCTTTCTCTCCGTGGATAATAAGTGTTCTTGTCCGAAGCTGACTCAATTTTGGTTGTAATTCTCTCAATTCTTTTTTTAACATCCATAACTCATCATTGGATGGTTTGAGGGCTCCCGGCACCAAGTATTTTAGGGGAATCCAGGTAAGGGGCACTCGCCATTTTTCCGGTTTTTCCGCATCGGGGTCCAGTGCTCCGGCCAAAATTACCAGGTTCTTGTAGCGATTTGGAGCCTCTAATGCCATTTTTACCACCAGAGGTCCTCCATACGAATGCCCTATCAATGTGGTTGGTTTGCCATTGTCTATTTGTTGGAAGAGCTGGTTGAGCCATTGTGATTGCTCCTGTAAAGAAGCACTTCTCCGAAAATCACTTTTACCAAAACCAGGACGGTCTGGCGCAATGACCCTAAACTTTGAGGTCAGCGAGGTATCCGCTAAATAGGCTTTGTAAGCATCCCAACTTCCGGGAGATCCGTGAATAAATATAAGGGTGGGGGCATCTAGTTTTCCAGTTTGTATGTAATGTACCTTTTTTTCATCAAGTTGGACCGTATTTGAAATGTAGTCTACCTTATTGTCCCTAAAAAAAGCCGCTGTTTTTTTGGATGAAGTTCTCATGGTCATGCAAGAATTGGCAAATAAGAGATAACCCATCACAGAGAGCAAAAGAATATAACGCTTTTTTAGAATTCGCTTACCTTCGTTGGGTTTCGCTATCATTCATTACGGCTTTGGGTACTTTATCTTTATGCTTCCAGCGTTTGTGGGTCCAAAAATAATAAGCAGGTTCTTCATTGATGGAGGCCTCTACTTTTTGTAAAAACCGTTTTGTAAGTTCAAAGGGGGGTAATTCTTTGGGGCGTTCCGAGAGCAATTCAAATGAACCCTGGTAATACCCTCGGGCTCGTTTGGATACTTTTAAATAGACGGCAGGTAAATCCAGTTTTTGGCATAGCACTTCGGCACCGGTGTGCACCGGTACCGTGATTCCCATAAAAGGGGTCCAAAGCTGGGCCTTTTTGGGCATTGGGGATTGATCACTTAAAATACCATACATGCTGAGAACGCCATTCTTTTTGTTCGACATCACAATTTCTCTTGTGTCCACTGTGGTGATTAACGTAGTTCCAAATTTTTGTCGAATAGCCCGGACCATCCTATCAAAATGGACGTTTCCTATTTTTTGATATATGGCATAACCTTTTGAAGCGATATGGGCATCCAGGGCAATCACCCATTCCCAGCTCGCATAATGGGGAAACATCAGCATAACACTTTGGTTCTGATTTTCAAGCTGGTGAAGCACCTCCAAATTTGAGAAGACAAATCTTTTTTGCAGTTGTTCCTTGGAGATGGTCATGGTCTTAATCATTTCCAGGAACATATCGCACATGTGACGATAGAAATTCTTTTCGATTATCAATCGTTCATTATCCGTTTTTTGGGGAAACACGAGCTCAAGATTACCGCGGACCACTTTTTTTCGATAGCCGATAAGATAGTACAACAGAAAAAAAACGCCATTGGACAGCACATAAAGCAGTTTAAATGGAAGCTTTGAAACTAGCCAAAGTAGGGGATAAGCTATACTGAAAACCACAAACTGCATGGGTAAATCTTGTGGGCAAATATAGCTATATTTGAATCCAAAGCTTGCACGATGTACAATTTACATATGGCGACCATTGCCATTATCGCAGCCAATGTTTTAGTTTCTTTAAGGGGCTTTAGCGATACCTCTTTTTTTGAACGTTATAAGTTCAGTATAGCCGGGGTTAAGGCAGGGCAGCGGGAAAGAACGCTCACTTCCGGTTTTCTCCATGTTGATATTTCCCATTTATTTTTTAACATGTTCACCCTGTACTTTTTTGCCAATACCGTAATTAACTGGTTTGGCGCCATTAAGTTTCTTATTATTTATTTTTGTAGTCTTTTGGGAGGCAGTCTTTTAGCGCTTTTTTTCCATAGAGATGAACCTTATTACAGTGCCGTAGGTGCCAGTGGTGCGGTGACCGGTGTACTGTACGCGGCCATATTGTTGAATCCTGAAATGCGATTGGGTATTATGTTCATTCCCATACCACTGCCCGCCTATGTTTTAGGTATTGGGTATCTCTTGTATTCCATTTATGGAATGAAAAGTAGACTTGGTAATATTGGTCACAGTGCCCATTTTGGAGGTGCCATTGCGGGTTATGCCGTAACGCTTCTTTTAAAGCCGGATTTACTGATTACCGAAACCTTTATCGTTGTTTTATTGGCCATTCCAATCACAATTCTTTTTATTTTGGAAAAAGTAGGTAAAATCTGAGACGGAAGGCAATAAAAAAAGTCCAAAGAAACATTTCTGGACTTACTTTCTGATAGTTGTCCGTTCTTTTAGTTCAAAAGTTCCGCGACCTTTTCTTCTAGAGCAGGACCTCTCAAATTTTTAGCGATAATCACTCCATTTTCATCCAAAAGAAATGCAGCGGGTATCGCGTTGATGTTATATAACTGTGCAATGGGATCTTGAAACCGTTTTAGGTTGGAGATATGGTTCCATGCCAAGCTATCTTTGGCGATGGCATTTTTCCAATCTTCGGCCCTGGAGTCCAAAGAAACGCCAACCACATTCAAACCTTTATCGTGATACTTCTTGTACACTGAAACGATATTGGGATTTTCAGCGCGACAGGGTCTGCACCATGCTGCCCAAAAATCCACTAAGGTAACTTTACCTTTAACGTCACGTAGTGCCAATAAATCCCCATTTGGGGTGGGAGCGGAGAAATCCGGGGCAACACTACCGATATCAGTATTTTTCAATTTGTCAAGTTGCTCTTTCAATTCCTTTCCGGGGCCGGAAGCTTTTATTTCAGGGGTGAACGTATCATAAATCTGTTGGGCTTCATCATTGGGAACGGCTTTGCTGAAAAGGAGATTGCCCAAAATCAACGCTGAGATGATGGCGTCGGGATTTTCTTTGGCAAAATCGATATTGAACGTTTTAACATCCTCTTGAAATTCAAGAAATTCTTCACGTAGTGCCGTTACGGTTGCCGTATCCTGAGCCCTGGATGCCTCACCCATATCGCGCTGCATGGAACGGGCGCGTTCCGCCATTCTTCGGGAACCCTCCAAAAACTTCATAAAAAGCGCATTCTGCTGTGTTCCTTTTACCTGGGCATAGTTCATACTATCTTTTTGAAAATTGACATCGATTGTTCCGTTTTCAACAAAAAGAGGGACATTGCCTCGGGTCGCTTCGAGAAAAATGTAATACAACTTCGGTTTTTCCTGCGTTCCGGTAAAGCTGAACACACCGTTTTCGATCGTAGTAGTATCCAAGTCCTGGAGTTTTTTCAAAGAGTCTGTGGTCTTTAAAAAAACTTTTGTTCCATTTTCAACCTCTCCCCGTATTTTGGCATTTATCAGATAGGTATCTGGCTTAGAATCGCATCCAATTAGGAAGATGAGCGCCAAAAGTATAGTAATCGCATTTTTCATTTACTTCTTTTTAAAGTGCTAAGGTATTTATTACATACGGCAAATAAAAACCTTAAAATTGATATCGTATGCCCAAGGCGATATCAAA